>Ga0316207_10000039_pt1 | contig 290341 bp, 241 predicted proteins | sample 6weekpyrite_MG_FD_204943 | JGI IMG/M metagenome (GOLD analysis project Ga0316207, IMG submission 204943) | Microbial mat bacterial communities from mineral coupon in-situ incubated in ocean water Damariscotta River, Maine, United States -... | ecosystem: Environmental > Aquatic > Marine >... | reverse complement strand
TAGGGAACCTCTGATTAAGTCATCTAGCGAGTGTTAACTTCGTTATATTGAAACTCATACCCAAAGGGCACACTGAAATGCTCATTTACTCGAGTAAACTCGACAACTGCTCCTGCGTTGTTCTACCTTCGCCCATCCTTGGGCTCGTGTGCTTTCTTGTGCTGGTTGGTATTCGTTTCAATATGCCTTGTTCCCATCTCACTATCTAACTTAATCAGAGATTCCTTGAATTCTTTATCGTTTCTATTTCCGACGATTTTGTTGAATTTGGGGGCGTTCATTCGTTACTACATCGCTCGTAAATTCTTGTCCGCCGCGTTGCAGTTGTAATTTAACAGTTGTGCCGGGTTTGGCGCGTGCAATGAGATTTATAGCGTGTTTGCCATCAATAACTTTGCGATCATTAACGGCGCGTAAAATATCCCCCGGTTTCAAGCCAGCTTTATCGGCAGGGCCATTATTCAATACGCCAGCGATGATGACGCCACTGGTGTCTTTTAAGCCAAAAGATTCAGCAAGATCTGCAGATATGTTTTGGATTTCTATTCCAATCCATCCGCGTACGACGTGTCCGTGTTGAATAATTTGTTCAGCGATGTCTTTTACATTGTCAATCGGAATGGCAAAGCCAATTCCTTGGGAGCCACCACTGCGGGAATAAATGGCGGTATTGATTCCAACTAAATGACCAAAAGCATTGATTAAAGCGCCACCAGAATTGCCGGGATTAATTGCAGCATCCGTTTGAATGAAATTTTCGAAAGTGCTTAAACCTAAGCGATCGCGGCCTGTTGCGCTTACTATTCCCATTGTCACTGTTTGACCGACACCAAAGGGATTGCCTATGGCTAAGACGACATCGCCAATTTCAATGGCTTCTGATTGCCCTAAAGTAATGGCTGGTAAATTTTGATCCGCCACATGTAAAACTGCAATATCTGATTCAGGATCTGAGCCGATAATGCGCGCTTGTAAATTTCTGCCGTCTTTAAGTGCGACTTGAATTTCATCAGCACCTTCAATTACGTGGTTGTTGGTTATAATGTAGCCTTGTTCGCTAATGATTACACCTGATCCCAAGCTAGTTTCTAAACGTTTACGTGGAATGCTTTGTCCGCTATCACCAAAAAAATGTTTGAACAAGGGATCTTCAAATAGTCTTGGTCGACGTTGAGCGACAACTTTTGCTGTGTATATATTGACGACAGCAGGGGATGTAATTTTTACGGCTTGCGCATAGGATGTGGTCGCTTGTTGCGACTGACGACTACTGTCTGCAATGTCTTTAGCATCGTCTACGGAAACCTCATTGAAATCCACCGACGTTCCCTTAACCCCCACATCGTTTTGCGTAAAATACAAAACAACTATGGCTGATACCATGCCGATTAGGGTGTATTTGATGAGCGTTTTTACGATATCCATTGTGTGTGTTATTTTTCCTTGCTGGACATAGCTGCTTGATTCAAATGTTGAACGTCCCGAGTTGACATCTGAAGAATTGTGGAAGTATTTGAGTTTTGAGTATCTTACCTTAATTGAGGAAAATTGTATGGCAAGATTAGCGGAAATTGTAACGTTCTCCGATGAATTACTGAGCACTTCTATGTATCAAGACTATTGCCCAAATGGCCTTCAAGTGGAAGGTAAGCTGGAAATTAATAAAATTGTTAGTGGTGTAACCGCTTCTCAGGCGCTTATTGATGGTGCAATTAATAAAGGTGCTGATTTGATTTTGGTGCATCACGGCTTTTTCTGGAAAGGTGAACCGGCGCCTATAGTTGGTCGAAAAAAAAGCCGTATTGCTTCGCTTTTGGAAAGTGATGTCAGTTTGTTAGCGTATCATTTGCCGTTGGATGATCATAGCGAATGCGGTAATAATGCGCAGTTAGCCAAGCGATTAGGTTTAAAACCTTTTGGCAAATTTGGTTGGGAAAAAAAACAAATTGGGCTCTTGGTAGAAGCCGAACAGCCTATGTTTGGTGGTGAGTTTTCTGCGCGTATAGAGAGCGTGCTGGGAAGAAAGCCGCTCCATATTAGTTCGAGAGATAAAAAAACAATCAATACCATTGCGATATGTACGGGTGGTGCTCAAAGTTACTTTGAGGCGGCTATCGCCGAGGGTGTTGATGCATTTGTCACCGGCGAGGTTTCTGAGCAAAGCTACCATCTTGCTATGGAGTCAGGTGTGGATTTTTTTGCTGCAGGGCATCATGCGACCGAACGTTATGGTGTACAAGCGCTCGGTGAAATGTTGGCCGATGCATTTTCGCTTGAATATGAATATTTTGAAATTGATAATCCGGTGTAATACGCATCCAGCCGGGTACCGCACTATATTCAATTAGCCAAGATTTGGTTTTTTGGATAAATGTTTATTGATATTTTTTGTTGTTAATAATTTGATCAGCTAATAAAGACACTATAATAACAAGCTTAAATCGACGGTCACTAACTGCTCTTCTATGTAAGTAATTCAGCATTTTCTAATTATTTTTTTAGTAAAAACCCCATTCTCCATAGCTTTAAATAATTGACAGTTTTCGTTGACAATTCATCTAGACATGGAATAGCATCAAGCCACACATCAAATCTGTTGATAGTTAACAATGGATTTTTTATTTAAAAACTCGCATACGAGTTGGGATGTTATTGAATGTAGAGGGGAGGCTCATTCGATCAAAAAAATATTTTTTTTGTTCCTATAGCTCTCTTTTCTAATTGCTCTAGCTTTGAGTAATTTTCACATTTTGTTTTTTGGAAGTTGCCATTTAGGTGGCGGCTCGGTTTTTTATTTTTGCGTGTTTGGAAAAATAATTAAATCGTAATTACAAAACCTTTTAAGAGGGTGGGAGATGCAAGTTGAAAGAACAATGTTACATCAGCATCTGGTCAGTAGGATGAAAAGGCAGATAAGGATGAAGAGAGTGACGATAAAACAAATGTTGTATTTGGGTTTAACGGCTGCTGCTGTTGCGTTTTTGCCAGCAAAAAGTTATGCAGATTTGCCTGTGCCCGCTCATATAACGCCACCACCTGGTGAGCATGAAAGTCCAACAGTACCTCAGCCAATTGAATTTCCACATGATCGTCATGTGAACGATATGAAAATTAATTGCATGTACTGTCATACGTATGCGCGTCGAAGCAAGGTAGCTGGGATACCTCCGACAAGTAAATGTATGGGTTGCCATAAAATTATTGCGACCGATAGACCACGTATTCAAAAACTCACAGAGTATTGGGAAAAGAAAGAGTCCCCGCGTTGGAAAAAAGTTCACGATGTTCCTGACTACGTACATTTCAGTCATGAAAAGCACATACGAAAATTTGTGTTTAACGCTGACTTCCCCGTACAGGATGTGCAACAAGTTTGTGGGGTATGTCATGGAGAGATTCGCGGTATGACAGTGGCAGAAAAGAAAAAACCATTAAACATGGGTTTTTGTCGACGTTGTCATGAGGCAAACGGCGGTCCTGGTGATTGCTGGAAATGTCATAAATAAACTTGCGATCGCTGAACAATATAAACGGTGAAAAGTATGAGTAACGTAAAAGTTAATCGAAGAAAGTTTTTGAAGATGTTAGGTTGGGGTGGTGCTGGCACCGCTCTGGCCGGATGTGATATGCCGACAACCGTTACCTTGGAAGAAGGTAAAGAAGAAGTTGTTTCATATCTCATGCCGGAAGAATATGTCATTCCAGGCATTGGCGTTTGGTATGCGTCTACCTGTACACAATGTGAAGCAGGTTGTGGATTGCATGGCCGTGTCCGTGAAGGTCGTGTACTTAAGTTAGAAGGAAATCCCGATTCACCCATTAATAATGGTAATACATGTTTAATGGGGCAGTCTGGCGTTCAAGCGCATTTTAATCCAGATCGAATCACCTCACCTATGCTGCGTAAAGGCAGCAGCTTACAAAATGTAAGTTGGGATGAAGCCATGGCTGAGCTAACAAAACGTGTTGGCGGTGCGTCTGGTTTAAAAGGTGAAAAATTTGGAATGGTAACTGGCACTGTTAGTGGTCATCAGGCAGTAATTGTTGATGAGCTAATGGCAAGCATGGGTTCCAAAAATCATTATGTAACTGAAGTTGTTAATACCTCAGTCTGGAGCGCCGTTTGTCGCGATATGTTGGGTGATGAATTGCCCCGTTTGAATTTTGATAAAGCAGGCGTCGTTTTATCTTTTGGTGCGGACTTCATGGGAACCTGGACATCACCTGTGCATTATATGGGTGAATATGCAAAATTCCGTAAAGGTAATCGTGGTTCACTGATTCAGGTAGAGCCCAAAATGACGTTGACTGGTGGTAACGCTGATTTATGGTTAGCCGCGAAGCCAGGTACGGAAGGTGCCTTGGCACTTGGAATAGCTAATTTTATTCTAGATCGCGGTTGGAATTTGGTTGATGTTCCAGCCCGGGTTCGCAAGTCACTCAAGCAATACAATTTGGATGCGGTAGAAAAAGTTACTGGTATCTCAGTAAATAAAATTAAACGTATTGCGGCAATGTTAACAGAACGCGCGCCAAGTTTAGTGATTGCAGGTGCTTCAACCGAAAATCATGAAAACGGATATGACTCTGTAGCGTCAGTTATGTTGCTCAATCTGATAATGGGTAATGTTGGGAAAACCATTGAAGCAAATTCTCGTTTTCCTGAAAAATCTCTACGCGCTAAACAAGGTAGCACTAAAGATCTGCTATTACTTGCCAAGTCATTAAAATCGAAAAGTCTTGATGTACTGTTTACTTACAACACCAATCCAGCTTACTCAGCCCCGGCTGTTTTGCAATTGGATGAGGGTATGGCAAGCGTAGGATTTAAAGTCGCATTTTCCATGTTCCCCGATGAAACAACATTAAAAGCGGATTTGGTGTTGCCAATCTATTCAGGAATGGAAGATTGGGGTACACATGTCGCGGCTTATCACCCCGATGAGCCAGTGTTGAGTTTGCAACAGCCTTTGATGGAGCCGTTGCATAAAGATACTCGAGGATTTGGTGACATTATGTTGAGTTTGCTCAAGTCACGAAGTAAAGACTATGACAAATTTGCAGACTATTACGGTTACATTCAAACGGCTGTTGTTAATATGCCAGCTAGTGTGACTGGAAATGTTACTGGTGATCATTCGGATATGTGGACCAACATTTTGCAGAAAGGCATTATTAAAGCAAAAGGTCAGAAAGCGGATTTAACACCAAGACTTGTTGATATGCGTTTTAAATCACAACCAGATAATTCCGGTTATCCCATGCATTTAGTTCCCTCCGCACGTTTAGGTATGTGGGATGGGCGTCATGCAAATATTCCGTGGTTGCAAGAAGCGCCTGACCAAATCTCAAAAGTTGTATGGGGATCTTGGGCAGAGCTTCATCCTAAAAAAGCTGCGGAGCTTGGCGTTAAAAATGGTGACTATATTCGAGTGACTTCAGCAAGTGGTAGTGTTGAAGTTCAAGTTTATGTTCATAAAGGAATTCACCCTGATGCGGTAGCTGTTCCGTTAGGTCAGGGGCACACCGATTTTGGTCGATATGCCAAAGGACGTGGTGTAAATCCAATGAAAATTTTGAATCCACTCATGGAGCGACGTACTGGAGAGCTGGCTACTTATGCAACTCGAGTCACAGTCAGCAATGCTCATAAGAAAGAAGTTTTGATTCAAATGGGTGGTAGTGAAGTTCAAGTAGGTCGTAAATTTGTCCGTACTGTTTCGGCAGACTCTTTAAGACGTACAGAAGGGGAGGCGTAAACCATGTCATTGAAAAATATATTAGAGAATTTTTCATATTTTCGTCGTGACGCCGAAGTTGGTGGGCATCATGAATACGAGCATCGATTTGGAATGGCAATCGATTTAGATATATGTACTGGTTGTAATTCTTGTTCAACCGCTTGTTATGCAGAAAATAACTTGGCTATTGTTGGAAAAGATAAATTTGAAAAAGGCCAGGCTATGCATTGGCTGCGTATTGAGCGTTACTGGGATGAAATTGAAGGTGATTTCCCAGAGCAAGGTGCGAAATTTATTCCAATGATGTGTCAACAATGTGGGGCGGCTACTTGTGAGCCAGTTTGCCCAGTTGCTGCAACTTACCACACACCTGACGGTTTGAACGCTCAAGTTTATAATCGTTGTATTGGTTCACGTTATTGCAGTAATAACTGCCCATTCCGGGTGCGTTATTTTAATTTCTGGTCCTATTATGAAGATTCATGGCCAGAGCCTTTAAACCAGCAATTAAATCCTGACCTGAGTGTTCGCGACAAAGGTGTTATGGAAAAATGCACTTATTGTATTCAGCGAATCAGAGTTGCCAAAGACACAGCTGCACGTGAAGAGCGGCCGTTGGCAGATGGGGATTTCACCACAGCTTGTGCTCAAGCTTGTCCAACAAACGCAATTGTGTTTGGGGATACAATGGATCCCAATAGTCAGGTCAGCAAAATGTGGGCTAAGCATCAAGTAAATCGCGGTCCGGTTACCCAGAAGAAAGAAAAAGCGAATGGGGAAGTCCGCGGGTATCGTGTGTTTGATGAGTTGAACGTAGATCCTTCCACCATGTACTTGGAAAGGGTTCGGGATACTGAAGTTTAATTCGCTCGTTACCAAAGTGATTTGAGAATTTATAAGGAAAAGTCATGAGTCAAGTTATAGAAGATAAAATGATTGATGAAAAGCTGGAGTGGTCACGCATCAATGCTGACGTTATCGCTTCCATGCAAAATCCGCGAAGAGCATATTGGATTACATTGTTAGTTTGTATTGCAATGTTTGCTTGTGCTATTGCTGCGGAAATTTATCAATACAAAATGGGTCTTGGTGGTGCGGGCCTGAATAATCCACATATGTGGGATATGTACATCGCAACCTTCGTATTTTGGATCGGTATGAGTCATGCCGGAACGTTGTTATCAGCTATTTTACATATTATCCATGCTCAATGGCGTAAGCCGATATATCGGTTTGCGGAAGCAATGACGACATTCTCGTTGATGACAGCAGGTTTCTTCCCAATGATTCACTTGGGTCGTGTTTGGAATCTGTATTGGGTATTACCTTATGTCTCTGATCGTGGAATTTGGCCAAACTTTCGTTCTCCTTTAGTATGGGATGCCTTCGCAATCAGTACCTACCTATCTTCATCAGCGTTGTTCTTGTTTATCGGTATGATTCCAGATATGGCAATTTTGCGTGATCACACAACAGGCTGGCGTAAAAAATTATACGGTATTTTATGTTTAGGTTGGCGTGGTGACGATCGTCAATGGCGTAACTTCCGTAGAACCTACATGCTCTTGGCATGTTTCTTAATTCCTCTAGCGATTTCGGTTCACTCAATCGTATCGTCTGACTTTGCTATGTCTATTATGCCTGGCTGGCACGTAACAACTTTTCCTCCCTATTTTGTGGCAGGTGCTTTGTATTCTGGTTGTGCTGCAATCATGACATTATTTGTGTTGTTACGTTATTTCTTCCGAATGGAAGAGTACATGACATTAAATATCATGGAAAAAACCACTAAGTTAACATTTGCCATCGCAATGGTTTGGACTTACCTCAACTTGATCGAGTTCTCTGCAACTTGGTATGGCCATAACATGTATGACAAAGAGCTACTATTGGATAAAGCATACGGACCATATGCGCCCATATTCTGGGGTATGATTTTCTGTGGCATGGTTGCACCATTTGCCATGTGCTTTCAGAAACTCAGGCGACATATGCCTTCAATGTTTGTTCTCTCTATCGTCCTGCAGTTAGGTATGTTCTTAGAGCGTTGGATGATTGTCGCGCCAACATTATCCATGTCACATCAACCTCACCAGTGGGATGTGTTGTATGGAACCATAATAGAATGGGCCATAGTGTTTGGTAGTTTTGGTTGGTTTGGCATATTGTTTCTGGTTTTTGTGAAGATGTTCCCCTCCGTTTCAATGTATGAGGTTAAAGAGCTTTGTTTTCATCTTAAGCATGAAATTGAAGAGGAAGAACACGAGAAAAAACTTGCTGCGCAAAAAGCAGGTAGTGGGCAAGCCGCTGGAACCAGTGGAGCAGCCTCACCAACAGGTAATCCAGGTTTGGAGGGAGCATAAATGAGCAAACATCGTTTATTAGCAATGTTTAAAGATTTTGACGATGCATTTGATGTTGTCGACAAAATTAAAGGCAAAGAAGTTTCTGGTTTAGTGGTGGAAGACATCAATATGATGTCGCCCATCGAACACCCGGATGTTGATGAAAAGTTAGGTAAGCGCCCAGTGAATGTTGCTTACTTCACTTTGTTAGGCGCAATATTTGGTGTGACCTTTGGTTTTTTCTTTCTGACATCTGCACAAGCAAGTTTTCTTGTACAGCCTCAGGGCGGTAAAGCCGTAGTTCCACTGCCAACAAACTTCGTCTTAATGTACGAAATGTTGATCTTCTTTGCCGTGTGGACAACCGTTATCACCTTTTTGGTGCTTTCTAAATTGTTTCGACCACGTGGTACTTTATATAGTGAAAAGTTAACCGTGGATGAGATTGGTATCGTTGTGGAAATCGAAGATGATAACCTAGATGCGGTTAAAAACTTTTTTAAAGATAATAAAGCATTAGAGATACGAGAAGAGAAGGCGTGATGAAAAGAAAAGCGAAAATATTAATTATTGCTGCAAGCATGGCGCCTGCTGTTGCATTAGCTTGGCCCTGGTCTACAGATATGATGGATCAACCTAGTATAAAACCACAGGAAGGAAATCCAGCGTTGTTTCCAAAACGCTCAATTCCTGTTGGTGGACTGCCAACTAAGGTTGCTAATCGAGAAGAAGCAACAAATTTAAAGAATCCTGTTGCTGTTTCTGCTGCTTCCATTAAAAAAGGAAGAGATTTATTTCAAATTATTTGTGCGGCCTGTCATGGTTTAAGTGGCAAAGCAGATTCACCAGTAAGTGAAAAAATTGGTGCGGTTGATCTAACGGCTGAATACATCCAAAACTATGCTGATGGATATATTTGGGGAACAATTAGTTTTGGTAGTGCCATAATGCCATCATACGGTGTAGTCAATGAACAAGGTGGATCTAATGACTTAACACCCGAAGAACGCTGGCATGTTGTCAACTATGTAAAACATCAACTGACTAAAGAACCAGCTAGCGCTGTGACTTACTCAACTTATTAAAAAAGGGTGGAATAATAATGGAAGATTTTGGAAGTTGGTCAGTATTGACAGCCGATTCTCTGATCGTCCTCTACTTGGCTATTAATGGTGTAACCCTAGCTGCAATTTTGCATCTGGTTAACGCTAAGTGGCGAGAGCACGTACGTTTTCTTTCGGTATCATTGGCAGGTTTGTTTCCTGTCGCGTTTGTTCTGTTGTGCATATTATTGTTTAACGGAGAAAACACATTTCAATGGCTTGCACACAGCGGTGGCCATGGTGGCGGTCATGATGTTCACTTAAATGGCTGGCACAACTATACCTTTTTGGTCGTTCGTGAATTGGCAATGTTTTTTGTTGTTTATGGCTTGTATGGTTTGTTTATTAAGTATCAACATGAATCAGTTGTTAATCCAAGCTATCAAAACCAACGTAAATTTAGAAACGTCGCGCTGTTAATTCCATTCGCATACGTTATTTATGGAACTATGGTAGCGTGGGATTTTGAAATGACAATGGTGCCAAACTGGCATAGTGCGAGTTACGGGGCATACCATTGGATTAGTCATTTCCATTTCTTTCTTGCCTTTTTTGCTATCTTTATTTTTGTATTGAAGAAATCTGGCAAGCTAAGAGTAGAAGTGCCCGATCGAATCATGAATTATTTAGCGCAGATGATGTTGGCATTCACTATTTTGTGGACATACTTGTTCTTCACTCAGTACCTCATTATGTGGTACGGCCGTTTACCAGAAGAAATTGTGCGTTTCCGCAATATGATGGAGTTTGATTTAGGTGTCATTTGGTGGACGTTCTTGACGCTCAAATTTATCATACCGCTTGTTTGCTTGGTATTGACTCCAACACGACACAGTCAGCCTGCAATTGTCATGATTGCGTGTTGTATTGTTGTTGGTACATGGTTAGAGCGATATACCTGGGTGTCAGGTTCTGTTGATCCCGAGTTTTATCACTTGCCGATGACAGCAGGGTTTGATATCGGTGTTACAGCAGTAATTGCAGGGGTCGTGTTTTATACCATACGCCGATCGTTGCATCAGAAAGGTTTGTTGAAATCATCATAAACCTTTAAAACTGTGGTATTCTAAGGCGCTTGAGGCAACTCAAGCGCCTTTTTATTTCCGCGTTAAAATTTCTTTAATTTGTTTGTAGTATAGTTAATCATCAATTACTTTTTAAAAAGAAAAATCATGGGCTTACGGGAATATGCACAATAATGGGAGAGGTTATAAATGACAGTTATTACCAATAAACGATCGGTAATGACACTTTATTCTGGAGCAAATGACCCGTTTAGTCACCGAGCCCGGATCGTTCTTGCAGAAAAAAATGTTACCTATGAAATCAATATCATAGAACCACATATGCTTCCTGAAGATTTAATTGACCTCAATCCATACAATTCGGTCCCAACACTTGTAGATAGAGATTTAGTTTTATACGACTCCAGAGTCATTATGGAGTATTTGGATGAACGATTCCCTCATCCGCCATTGATGCCAGTCGATCCAGTTTCACGTGCTAGGACTCGGTTGATGCTTCATAGGATAGATAATGATTGGTACAGTCTGCTAGATGGTTTAACTGGAAGTGATACGGCAGGTAAAGAAAAAGCAATTGAGGAATTTCAGATTAGTTTAGCTTCAATTGCGCCAATTTTTGAAGCCAAGCCGTATTTTATGAGTGATGATTTTTCCTTGGTAGATTGTAGTATCGCTCCTTTGCTTTGGCGTTTGGAAGAATATGGAATAAAGATTTCTGAAGCCGCTAAATCAGTCGGTAAATACATGGAGCGAATTTTTGAAAGATCTTCATTTCAGGAAAGTTTAACAGACAAAGAAAAAGAAACAGAATTAGAAACTGAATAACAAGACATAAAACACTGCTGTATTAATAATATAAAACAAGAAGAAGTTGATTATGAATATAAAACAAATGACATCAAGCCGCCCATATCTATTACGTGCCTTAAATGAATGGATATTAAGTAACGAACTAACGCCTCATATTGTTGTTGATGCCGCACAAAATGATGTAATTGTGCCCCAGGAGTTTGTTGAATCCGGGAAAATAGTCTTAAACATTAGTCCACTCGCGATTAGTGGATTAAACATAAATGATGACTTTATGTGTTTTTCAGCGAGATTTTCTGGCAAAGCAATGGATGTTATTGTGCCAATTAAAGCAGTCATGGCCGTTTATGCTAAAGAAAATGGCCAGGGTATGGTGTTTACAGACCAAGAAGTGAGTGGGAAGCAATCTCAAGTTCACGAAAAAAGTAAATCTAAAGCATCAGAACGACCAGTATTAAAGTTGGTTCAGTAATATTTGTAGGTTAGTTACTCCCTAGTTTGTTTAGGTTGTTTTCGATTTGCGAAATAAGAGTTTCGTAATTAATTTCTATTTTCGACTTCTCCTCGATTAAACGGCTTCTTTCATCTGAGCTCAATTTCTCCAGTTCTTTCACTGCATCATAAAACTTTTGCCAATTACCTCTTTGTTCCAGAAATATCTGATAAAACGCTGGAATTTTTTGTAGATAAGTCATAGCTGAAGTGAGTCTTGCATTATTGATCGGTTTAGAAAACCAGCCGTCGTAACTGATTTGTTTGGGCCAAGTTGTCTTTATTTTTTCATAATTTGTTTTCATTTGATCTATGATTGCTGCTTTTTGTTGTCGCTTCTTTAGCATGGAAAGATTTCCATTGTAAAGCTTGTCTAATTGCTCCCGTGTATCTAAAAGTAATGCTCGAAAGTCAGCTTGGGCATTGAGATAGCGTAAATAATCATTTATTTGATCTGGATAAAATGTAAGTAGCCATTGAATTGTGCCTAATCTTTCTACACTACTGGAAAATGCCTCATTAAAGCTTGTTTCGTTTTTAAGATAGATGAGTTGATGAGATAATTCGTGGAAAATCAATCCGGCAAGTGCCCTGTCACGCCAATGCAGCATGGTATTGAGTAATGGGTCATCAAACCAACCCAGGGTGGAATACGCGGTAACGCCTCTAACATGAACATCCAGATTTTTCTTCTCCAATTCCTCTGCTTCAGATAATGCATCTTCTTCCTTAAAATATCCCCGATAGCTGACACAGCCAACAATGGGATAACACCATTTGGTTGGGGAAAGTGAAAATTCTGGTGCTGCTGCAACATTCCAAACCACATAGGGCCGATTTATATCTGCATAATATAGATAACTTTTGTTATCGGGTAAGGCCAGAGTTTTACTAGCGAACTGGCGCATGAGTACGGCCCGTTCCAAATCTTGTTTCAACTTAATGGGTGTGTCTGGATGTTCCGTAAGATCGGATATTGCTTCACGTTTAAAGAGCAGATTTAATTGACCCTGAATTGATTGGCTGTAATAGCCAACAGTGCTGCAAGCAGATAATAAACACAGCGACAAAAGCGCTAGAATCTTATAGAGTCTCATACTAGAGTATCTTATCAAATAATCCTTAAAGTACATTCAAAAATTCAAATCATGAAAATATATCTTGTTGGTGGTGCTGTTCGTGATCGTATATTGGGAAAAACCGTGCAAGATCGGGACTGGGTAGTAGTGGGGAGCTCAGCTGATGAAATGAGTCGGATGGGATATGTACGAGTGGGTAAGGACTTCCCTGTTTTTTTACATCCAGAAACAAAAGAAGAATATGCGCTAGCAAGAACGGAAAGAAAATCAGGTCATGGCTATTACGGCTTTGAAATTGACTCCGATCCTAATGTAACACTTGAGGAAGATTTAGCGCGGCGAGATCTTACTATCAACGCAATTGCAATGGACGAGGAAAATCGGTTTATAGATCCCTACGGTGGCGTTAAAGACATCGAAAATCGCGTACTAAAGCACGTAACAACTGCTTTCGCAGAAGATCCACTGCGTGTATTAAGAGTGGCCAGATTTAAATCTCGTTTGCATCACCTAGGATTTAATATAGATGCGTCAACAATTAAATTAATGGCAGAAATTTCAAAATCCGGTGAATTAAAAACATTGGCTGAAGAGCGTGTATGGTGCGAATTACATAAAGCGCTTATGGAAATTACACCATCACAATTCTTTCTAACATTAAAAGAATGTGGAGCCTTGGCTGTTTTGTTTCCAGAATTGGAAAATTTATTTGGCGTAGCACAAACTAAAGAACACCACCCAGAAGTTGATACCGGAATTCATACGATGATGGTGCTAGACCAATCAGCTAAACTTCAAGCCAAGCCTGAAGTGAGATTTGCAGCGTTGGTCCATGATTTGGGTAAGGCTGATACACCCCCGGATAAATTGCCAAGACATATTGGGCATGAAGAAAAGTCGGTAAAGCGAGTAAATCAACTTTGTTCACGTTTAAAAGTACCGAAAGTCTATCACGAACTTTCAGTATTGGTAGCTCGCTACCACACACATTGTCATCGGGCATTTGAGCTAAAAGCAGGAACAGTTCTCAATTTGTTTGAAAGTATTGATGCGTTTAGACGGCCTGAACGTTTGAGTCAATTCCTGCTGGCGTGTAAAGCTGACGCATTGGGCAGGGGTAATGCATCAAATAATAAATACAAACAGCTTGAGTATCTGCTCGCTGCTTTTGATGTGGCTAAAAGTGTGGATGTTAAGCCCATTATTGAAAATGGCGTAACCGGCTCTGATATCAGATTGCAATTAAAGCGTAAGCGTTCCCAAGCAATAGCAATTCTTAAAAATAAATATAGCCAAACGGCGGAATTATAAACTCTACTTAGTATTGAGTGAGTGTGACAAATGTGAGTTTTACGTGTTAAATGCTATTGCTGTTAGAGAGCTATATTGGGAAGTAAATTAAACATGAAACAGGATTGTTGAGAATAGTGGTAGATTTAGGAAATAGTAAGGAATACTCAATAAAAGCTAAAATGGCCAAAATGATTGTTTAGATGATTCTAATAGTTGAATTACCTTTTTATGCCCATGTTCGCTTGCGACATCAAATGCAGTTTTTCTGTTGTTATTTTTCAATCTTGGGTTTGCACGATTTTTAAGTAATGTATTTACGACGTTATTATGTCCTGCTTTAGATGCTACAATTAATGCGGTGTTGCCTGCCGCGTTTTTATAATTCACATCTGCTTTGTTTTTTATGAGTAGGTTTGTGATTTCAGTATTTCCATTATTTGCAGCGAGTATTAACAGAGAGTTTTGATTTTTTGATTTTTCATCTAGCTTTGCACCAAATTTTATCAATAACTGAACGATGTTTGTATTGCCAGAATTTACCGCAAAAGAAATTAAGCTATTTCCTGCGTTATCTTTCTCGTTACTGTTTGCGCCAGCGTTTAATAATTGGGAACAAATAATTTCACGATTGTAGCTAACGGCATACCAAAGAGCGGATTTATTTGTTTTGCTAAGCGTATTAATATGTCCTTGTTTGATCAGCTTTTTGCTTAATTGTGAATTTCCCTTTATGGTGGAGAACATCAATGCTGTTAGGCCATTTATGTCGGTAGATTTTAAATTTTGATCATACTCAAGCAAAATTTCGGCAATATCAGAATGCCCATTTTGAATGGCCAACATCAGTCCCGTTTTTCCATCTAATTGTTGTTGGTTCATATCTACCTTGTGTTTTAACAGTAATCTCACGATATCTGCATGTCCGTGTTTTGCGGCTAAAAGTAATGGGCTTGATTTGTTTATTGTGACATGCGAGGCATTGGCACCATTGCCAAGGAGTAATGACGTTATTTTAAGATTTCCTTTCCAGGCAGCTCGAGTTAATGCCGTATGGCCCTCTTCATCTTGTTTGTTGATGTGTTTTGTTGTTTTAATTTGCTGGCTTACTATGTCGGTTTTCCCACGCCAGGCAGCAATCATTAGTGATGTCCAACCGGAATAGGGAATAGTATTTTTACCGTTTGGGCCTGTAGCTACTGGAACCATAAATGGCATGACTGTTTTTTTTGATTTAGATGCTATATAACCAGCATCAAGTATCATCTGGGCAATTTTTTTATAACCACGATCCATGGCTATGTTGTAGGCATCTTTTTCTTCTTTATCTTTTAATTTGTAGTCAAAACCCTTTTTGAGTAGCTGTTTCACAAGATTTGGCTGGTGGTACTTTGTCGCAAGCAGTAGAGCTGTATTTCCTTTTAAGTCCTGTATGTTAGGTTCGGTAGGGTGTTTTAGTAACAAGGTGGTAGCCTTTTTGTTTTTTGTTTTAATGGCTAGCATTAATGCAGTTTCGCCATGTTGATTTGTTAAGTTCACGTTAGGTTTTTGCGCGAGTAAATGATTAAGAATTTTAATTTGATTCGCGATAATTGCTTCCATTAAGAAAGTGTTCGAGTTTGGTGTTTTTTTTGAGGTATTTATGCCTTTTTTTAAGTACAAATTCACTTTGTTAATGTTTCCAGCACGCACGGATTTTTCGAAAATTTCGTAATCAGTCTGAGTGAAAGCGGTTGAGGATTTTTGTTGCTGCAAGGTATCTAAATGTTTTTTCGCTGTGGGGTGGCCTAGACTGATAGCGCGTAAATACAATTTTTCAGCCTTATCGATATCGAAATCAGCACCCTGATTGTGGTGATAAATTTGAGCTAAAGCAAAAACGGATGGCGCGTGGTTTTTCATTGCTGCTTTAGAGTACCATTTGATGGCTTGACCAATATTTTTTGTGGGCAGCCCATTGCGATATAAAGTGGCAAGATGAAATTGTGCTTCTGTATTGCCATTCTTGGCTAATTTAAAAAATAGTTCTCGTGCTTTTTCAAATTGTTTCAGTTTAACCGCTTGTTTCGCATCCATTATCGTTGGCGAGTTAGTTTGCGCTGCTAAATCTATGTTGGGTAGTATTAGTAGCGATAAGGCCATTGAAACTAAGTGAAAACGTGATTTAATCCGTGCCATATTTGGTGTCTACATTGATGCCGATTTTCTTTAAAAAGGGGGTCGGTAACACGCCCCCAGCGCAAACGATAATGGCATCGTTTTTAATTGAAAATACATTGTCTGTCTGATTGAGTGTGACAGAATCATCAAATATTTCTGTAACGGAGGAAGATAATATTACTTTTATTCGATTCTCGTTTTCAGCTTGTTCGATATTTTCCCTGTTTTTTTGTTTCGCACGACCAAAGGCATCATTCCGGTAAGAAATACTTACAGTGGTATTTTTTTCATTTGCAATGCTGGTTGCAGCTTCAAGTGCGCTGTCACCACCGCCAACAACAAGAACATGTTGTCCTTGGTATTGCGCGGGGTCTATTAGTCGATATACAACTTTTGTTTTATCTTCTCCTGATACCCCCAATTTTCTTGGTGTTCCACGACGCCCGATTGCCAGCAAAACTCGGTGAGTTTTGTATTCTGCTTTTTCGGTTTTTACTACAAAACCCTCAGATGTTTCAACAATATCTGACATCCGCTCTTGGTAATTAATTTTAACTTTTGTTTTTTGCTCAATACCCTGCCAAAATTCCATAAGCGCTTCTTTTGTGGTTTCTGAAAAAGTCATTTTACCAACAATGGGTAACAATACCGGGGCGGTCATCACAATTTTTCCACGGGGGAAATGGGCAACAGTGCCGCCCAACGTATCTTGTTCTAGCGTCACAAATTTTATGTTTTTTTCAAACGCTGCTAGTGAGGCTGAGAAGCCCGAAGGACCAGCGCCAATAACAATGACATCCAGATGATCTGATGATTTTTTGTTTGCCGCTTGCGTTACGTCTTGCACAATAGCTTCCATTGCTTGGCGTCCCTGTTCGATAGCATTCCTTATTAATCCCATGCCCCCTAACTCGCCAGCGATATATATACCTGGAACATTTGTTTGGAAATCTGCTGATACGTTGGGTATATCAATACCGCGTTTTTCGGTGCCAAATACCAGTGAGATTGCCCCCAGAGGACAAGCCAGTTTGCAAGCTCCATGGCCAATACATTTGGTTGGATTAATGAGTTGGGCTTTGCCGTCAATGATTCCGATAACATCACCTTCTGGGCAAGCGGACACACAAGCACGCGAACCGATGCACTTGGCCGGATCGATTTTAGGGTGAAGTGAAGCTGGTTCGGTTAATCCCGCGGCAAACGAAGATTGCAGCGCGTGGCTATCATTTATGTGTCGTTTACGCTTACTTAATCCATAAAGCAAAAAAACCAATATAAAAGGCGCGGCATACCAGGCAAAATCGAGAAATTCCTCGTCCATTGTTTTTCCTTGATTCCTGTTGAAACCTTAAACCACTTAACGAACAAAAAAAACTGGAAAAAATGCTTAAAACGGCGTTAAATAGCCTAGGCACATAATTGGGAATAATATCCCAAATATAATCAATTGCATACTACTTTCATCACACTCTCGGGTGGTTGGGGTATGTAAAAGGATTGCGATAAATATCTTTATATTTCAGTAAGATAGCTTATTTATTTGGATGGCAATTTGTATGTGACCTATTTAACAATTGGATATTAAGCTTTGCCGATAATAAAAGCATTGATTATTAGGGATATTTGATATGAGCGAAGCTGTAACTTTGAACAATTTATCTAAGACGGATTTTAAAGAAAGCAACAACATGGAAGAGATTAAGAATCAGAAACGAAGGCATTCGAGTTGGCTAGAAAACGGCTTTTTTCTACTGATATTTTCCGTTATTGCCTATGGGTGGCTGATACGCGAAGAAGAATTATTTTCTGCGGAAGTTGGTTGGGGATATTGGTTGGGCATTATTGGTGGATCGCTAATGCTAATACTGATGTTATATCCCTTGCGCAAACACGTAAAACGGATGCGCAATTGGGGACCGATTAGAATTTGGTTCCGGTTTCATATGATGTTTGGTGTTTTGGGGCCGATTGCGGTTTTATACCATGCGAATTTCAGTCTCGGATCGGTGAATAGTAATGTTGCACTTTTTGCCATGATTACCGTTGCCGCAAGTGGATTAATTGGGCGCTATTTTTATTCAAAAATTCATAATGGTCTCTATGGCAAAAAAGCATCATTAACGGGATTGCAAGATGCCATAGAGTCTTCTGGAAAGGTGTTAACAAGTCATGAAATAAATACAGCTGAGTTGCTCAGTCAACTAGAAGGTTTTGAACATCGGTTGCTGAATAGAGCAAATAACCTGTTAACTGGCGCGCTGATGTTGCCTTTCCTGAGTCTCTATAGCTTTATCTTTTCGAGAAGGCTCCTTGTTCAAATGCATAATGCCATCACTAAGAATAATGTACCAAATCTCGAAGCTAACGCATTAAGACGCGATATAAAGAAGAAGGTGATAAGCTATCTTCGAGCTGTTGTTAAAGTTTTTGAATATAAGATTTACGAACGAATATTTTCGTTGTGGCATGTATTACATTTGCCGTTGTTCATCATCATGCTATGCACAGGCTTGTTTCATGTGTACGCGGTCCATATGTATTGAAGATGTTTCCTTGTGTTTTCATCAACTCATTTGTGGCAATTCTCATTATGATTGGCGCTGGGCAGGTTTCGATGGCATCCCCATTGGATCGATTGGTTATGCCGGGAAAGTTGATTAATGCCCATGAGAAATATGAAAAATTTTGTGATAAATGTCATGAACCCTTTAAAAAAGCGAAACAAAATCACTTGTGCTTAGATTGCCATAAAGCTGTACGGCAAGATATTAATGTAAAGCAAGGTTTTCACGGCTTAAATCAAGAGGTAAGAATTAAGGAATGTAAGTATTGCCACTCAGATCACTTGGGTAGACGGGCGGATATTGTTAACTTTGATCCATTTACTTTCGATCACAATATCACAGACTTTAAGTTGACTGACTCACATACTGAAGTGGCTTGCGATGTTTGTCATATAATGGGTAAAAAATATCGAGAGGCTAAAAAATTATGCAGTGATTGCCATAAGACTAGTGATATTCATCAAAATCGTTTAGGAGAAAAATGTGGGAATTGTCATAACCCCAAGGCTTGGATAAATGCCAAATTTGACCATAAAAAAACTAAATTTCAATTGAAAGGCAAGCACAATTCAATAGCTTGTCAGGATTGTCACCCAAATCAGCGGTATAAAGCAACTCCCAAGAGCTGTATAGGTTGTCATCAGTTGCAGAATATTCATGGCGATAGTTACGGATCTCAGTGTGAAAATTGTCATAACGAAAAAAAATGGAAAGCCATACTTTTCGATCATGACAAAAAAACAAAATTCAAATTACAGTTTGCTCATTTAAAGTTAACTTGTTCCTCCTGCCATAAAACCAAAATTTATAAAAAAAGCAAAAAAGTAAGAGGCTGTTTTGCGTGCCATGAAAGTGATGATAAGCACAATGAGTTATATGGCAAGAAATGCAAGGCTTGTCATACCCAAAAAAACTGGGCGAAAAATACTTTTTCGCATGACAAGGATACAAAATTCAAATTAAAAGGTGTGCATAAAAAGGTTGAGTGCCATGCTTGTCATCAATCGTCACTGAAAAAAGAAAGGTCTAAAAATACGTGTAGTTCATGCCATGCCGTTGATGACATACATAAGGGTTCGCAAGGTGAGAGCTGTGCGTATTGTCATACGCAGCTTAGTTGGTCAAAAGAAATAATTTTTGAACACGATATCACCAAGTTTCCCTTAATTGGATTGCATTCCCTGGTGGGATGTGAGTCTTGTCATGTTGATGAATCCTACAAAATTAAGAAATTCAGTTGTGCTGAATGCCATAATCATCAAGACGTACATAAAGCAAAATTGAGTAGTCAATGCGTGTTATGTCATAACCCGAATGGCTGGCGGCAATGGATTTTCTCACATACCGACCAAACGGATTATCCGCTGGAAAAAGGGCATCAGGGTTTAGATTGTTTAAGTTGTCATAGGCAAGATATTACGCAAGGGCAGGAAATTGTCGTTTCTGATAAATGCTTTACTTGTCATGGCGACGACGATGTTCATTCTGGTCAATTTGGTAAACGATGTGATAAATGCCATCAAGTTACTAAGTTCAACGATCTAAGTGTTATGACATCGGCGGGATTTTGATATGTTGATGACTCTCAACATAAAGTTAAATGCTGTTAGATGCTCGTCTCTAATTATTCTGCTGCTATTTATTAGTAGTGCTTTTGCAGAAGAAAACCAGGCAATAAGTGAATTTGATCACTTCAAAACGGGTTTCCCTTTGGATGGTGTGCATGCTCAAGTTGAATGCGAGGCTTGTCATGTAAGAGGCATATTTAAGGGTATTCCGACAACCTGCCTTGAATGTCATGGTGGTATGAGCGCAATTTCCGCATCAAAAAAACCAGTGAATCACATCCCAGCATTTGCTGCCTGTGATGAGTGCCATACAGAAAATAATTGGCAACAAGTTATTAATGTGCATAGTGCTGATGCCATTGGTAGGTGTTCATCATGTCATCAGGGAAATCTAGCGCATGGTAAATCTGCTTCACATGTAGTAACGCAATTGCAATGTGATGATTGCCATGGCATGCAAAGTTGGGAAATAAGTCGGTTGGACCACAGTCTTATTAAGGGCACTTGTGAAAGTTGCCACAATGGGATTGTCGCGCAGGGTAAAACTCTCAATCATATTTCTACTACAGCAACTTGTGACGACTGTCATATCACAGTTACTTGGGAAACAGATCGTGTTGATCACAATGCAATATTTGGTGGCTGTGATACTTGCCATAATAATTCCATCGCCAGGGGAAAATCGCCGACACATATTAATTCCACTAATCGTTGCGATGACTGTCATGTAACTAATACTTGGGAAACATTGCACATAGATCATAGTGCAACTCTTGGAAGTTGTGAGTTATGTCATAACAATCAGCTTGCAACCGGAAAATCAGTTCGTCATATCCTATCAGTAGATGTATGTGATGATTGCCACGTAACTACCAGTTGGTCTCAGGTCACAATGGATCATTTGTCAGTAATTGGTGATTGCGCGGATTGCCACAATGGAACAAAGGCAACAGGCAAGTCAAATAAACATATTAATTCATCAGCTCGCTGTGAGTCATGTCATGTTGTACTAACTTGGGATACGTCAATAGTGGATCATGATAATGTGATAGGCGCATGCAATACTTGTCACGATAATGTGATTGCTGATGGTAAATCTGGTAATCATATGAATACCACAGAGTTGTGTGATGATTGTCATATCACATTATCCTGGCAGCAAGTGACGTTTGATCATATTGCTGTGTTGGGTGTTTGTCTTGATTGCCATCAAGGAGTCATTGCAGATGCTAAGTCGGTTAATCACATTTTCACCGATAACGTGTGCGATAATTGCCACACAACGATAGCATGGAAACCGGCGACAACCGATCATAACTCAGTGGTGGGCTCCTGTAGCACGTGTCATGATGGCGTGATTGCTTTAGGAAAAGATCCAGCAACCCATGTTAGTACAACTGCTGATTGTTATGTTTGTCATCTCACATTGGCTTGGAAGCCCGCTACCTTCGATCACACTGATGTATCAAATCCATGTTCAGATTGCCATGATGGTTTAGTTGCAACGGGTAAACCACTGGGGCATTTTGTCACAGATTTACAATGCAGTATTTGTCATAACACCTTGGATTTCGCAGCGATAAATTACACACATGTTACGGGTAATTATCCCAGTGGCCATGGTGTTTCGATGGCCTGTAATGATTGTCACGAGAATCGGCCTGTTGAACTGGTTTGGCGAGATAGTCAGTACATGCCCAATTGTGCAGCCTGTCACGCTAGTCAATTTGTGCCTAAGAAACATCTGAAAGTCGAAGAACCGAAATTATATTACGGCCTGGAAGAATTGCAGGATTGTGAATCTGCATGTCACCTTTATAAAGACAATACGTTTTCTAGCATTAAAGAAAGTCATAATGGAAAACACAGTATTTCGAAAGACGGTTGGTGAGCTGTTGTGTTGAGGCTGTTTTACCGGTTCCTTTTTATTATATTGTGTAGTTTGTTTTCTATCAGTGTTATATCTGCCAATAAGTTGGATTCATCAAATTCCGACTATGTTTATGTGCTCTCGATGGAGCAAGGGAAACAACTGAAATCAATCGAGATATTGCGGGGTCTTGATTTTTTATCTGGTTATGCGATTTATCACTCTTCGCCGAAAAAAGTGTATCGGATTGGTTTTTTTGCATCAAAAGACTCTGCGAAAAAAATTTCTAATCAAATTAAAAAGGATTTGAAGTATACAGCTGATTTGACTGTCGTCAGCATTCCCAGTGCTGAAAAAAACAGGCTTAATCAATGGTTGAAAACTAAGAATGTCATAGTCGAAGGTAGTGGCAATGCCAAAAACAAAAAAAAGCTGGAGTTGCTTATGGAAAGAGCACGATTAGCCATGGTGAAAAATGACTATCCTCGAGCAATCGCGAATTATACTAAAGTGATAACTTACGAAGATGAAAATTTTAGTCGAAATGCGTTGGAGTATCTGGGTTTGGCCAGGGAAAGGAATCAACAATATGCACACGCTAAAGCTGAATATCTTCGTTATCTGGAACGTTATCCTGACTCTGAAGGTGCCGAGCGTGTTAGGCAGCGATTGGTAGGTTTAATGACGGCAGCTATGGCGCCAAAATCAAAATTAAGAAAAGTAAAGCGACGTAAACGTCAAACTGGCTGGACAAATTACGGAGGAATTACCCAGTACTACCGAAGAGATATGACGCTCAATGATGAATCTGATGATAGTGTTTTGTCCTCAAATGCCTACTCCAGTTTCTTTTATACGGCAAAGCGGAAAAGTCGGTCGTATGAATTAAATAATCGTTTGTCTATAAGTCACAATATGGACTTCAAAGATTCTGATGATAATAAAAGCGTTCGCATATCAACGTTATATACACAAGCATTTTACAAAAAGCTGAAAACCGCGGTTCGAATTGGTCGGCAAACTCAAAATTCAAGTGGTGCTTATGGGCGGTTTGATGGTGCTGACTTGGCCTACCATTATAATCCAAAAATCACGGGTCGACTAACCGCTGGTTTTCCCGTGGCATTTGATGCTTACGATACAGTAGAGACCAGCAAACGATTTTTTAGTGTGAATATGGAAGTAGAGTCCTTACTAAACTATATTGACCTTAATTCCTATTTTATTACGCAATACGAAAAAGAAGTAATCGATCGAAGCGCGATTGGATTTGAGTTGCGTCATTTTAGTCGAAGAGTTACGTTTTACTCTATAATGGATTATGACATTTCCTATCAAGTGCTCAATAATGTTTTGGGGAATATTCGTTACCAATTATTACCACGTACAACTCTGGGTGTTAATCTGAATTATCGGCGTAGCCCCTTAGTTACAACTACCAATGCTTTACAGGGACAACAAGTTGCCACACTTGCGGATTTGTTACTGACAAAAACAGAAGCAGAAATTCGTCAACTGGCCAGAGATAGAACTGCACAATATGCGTCAGCTACTGCCAGCCTTACACAAAAATTGACGAAAAAATTGCAACTCAGTGTGGATTATACAAGGTCACGATTGAGTAGTACTAAAAGTTCCGATGGCGTTACCGGTACGCAAGGCACGGGTTATGAAGACTTTATTTCAACTCAGTTAATAGCGTCAGATTGGATAAGAAAAAATGATGTGACAATAACAAGTTTTCGCTATGCTGCCATGTCCACTGGAAAACGGTATACCGTTTATGCGCTAAGACAAGATCCCCTACCCAAAAAACTCTTGCTTAATTCGCGTTTTCGATTGGATTATCAGGAAAGAAGCGATGGAAGCACAATCTCAAGTATTAGACCCTCGTTAAAACTAAATTATAAATTGAAAAGAAGAACTAAGCTTGAAGTGGAGTTAGGGTTGGATCATAGGATAAGAAAGCATTCTTTTGATGCGGGAAATGAAACAAATGGATTTGTGGGTCTAGGTTATGTATTGCAATTGCAGTAAGGGTGCTGCGAGTCTTTCAGGGGATTCTTAGCTGTTTCCTGAGTAACGCAAGCTTCACTCAGAAAGAAACAGAAAGAACGTCATCATTTTTCGCCGTTTTAACTGTTGAAGCTCAAAAAGCAAAAAATAATAAAATCGCACCAAGTATCAATCGATAAATAATAAATGGCATCATGCCGATTCTGTCGAGTAATTTCAAAAAGAAATGTATACAAAAATAGGCGCTAATAGCAGATAAGATGGTGCCATAAATAATCGCTTGCCAATCGACAGCAATGGGCGACTCCAACAACTCTTTTGTTTTTAGTCCACCGCCGGCAAGTATTAAAGGAATGGATAATAAAAAGGAAAACCGTGCTGCTGCGTCACGAGACAATCCCAATAATAAACCTGCAGTAATCGTAATGCCTGAGCGAGATGTGCCAGGGATTAAAGCCAGCGCTTGCATAAATCCGATGATTAATATGTCACGCAAAGACAAAGTATGTTCAGTCCGTGATTGTGAGCCCGTTGCGTCTGCGTACCAGAGTAACAGGCCAAACACAATGGTGCTCACGGCGATAACCAGGGTTGAACGTAAATTGAGTTCAATAAAATCATTTAGTAACAAACCTGCGAAGCCGGCCGGAATAGTGCCAATGATCACCGCCCATGCCAATGTACTCTCACCAATATTTTCGCGTTTAATTAACGATTGAATCCAATCCTGCGTCATGCGTTGGATTTCTTTTCGAAAATAATATATGACAGCAGACAAACTGCCGACATGCACAGCGACGTCAAAAGCCAGGCCTTGGTCTTCCCAATCAAAAACCACAGGCACCAGTATTAAATGCGCTGAGCTCGAAATAGGTAAAAATTCTGTGATGCCTTGAACCAGAGCCAAAACAATAATTTGAATTAATTCCATATTTTTGACTTCCTATGCGATGAGCTTCTGTGCGCTAAGTTGTTTTTGTGTTCGAGGGAAAAATTTAAAAATTATTGTGTATCTTCATGCATTACTGTTGATTTTTATATGTGTGATCAGTGGTTGTCGGAAATTTGTTCTGGTCGCAAAAAACATTCGCTAATATACGTGATTGTTTATATGAATGGCATTATTTTTTAAAGTGTAGAAAAAACAAACGCCCAAGGTTTAAACTTGAGCGTTTGTTGTGTTGGTTAAAAGAAGTGATTTGTTAATGTGCTAAATGATACAGAGACTGTCCCATATCACGCCATCTTGCAGGAGAAACCAGTTCTACTCTGCCGTCGCTAAACTCAATGATAATACCCCGAGTACCGCGGCCAATTACCATAAAAACATCACCGTGTTTGTTTTTAAATTGTGCATTGATCGACGGTAAACTTTGTAGATGCATTGTGCAACCTCCTTCCAATAAGCCCGACCTAATAATACAAAAAATTTCGGCGAATACTAATTGTTTTCGTTTATCACGAGTTATAAACTTTTTTATGTAAGTGATTTATTCTCCACCAAAAAATAACGATATAATGCACCGCTCAATAGTGAGTATAGTTCAATAACCAGATAAAAAGACAGGTTAAATGAAAGCAGCAGAATTGTTTGTCATGTGTTTAGAGCAAGAAGGGGTTGAGTATGTGTTTGGCGTACCTGGCGAAGAAAATTTGGATGTCATGGATGCGTTGTTAAATTCATCAATCCAATTTATCACCACGCGGCATGAACAAGGCGCTGCTTTTATGGCAGATGTATATGGCAGGTTAACCGGTCGACCAGGCGTTTGTTTGGCCACATTGGGGCCTGGTGCAACGAACTTGGTGACAGGTGTTGCGGATGCCAATATGGATCATGCACCATTAGTGGCGATTGCGGGGCAAGCCGATACTGAGCGTTTACACAAAGAATCACACCAAGTCCTAAAATTGGATGAGATGTTCCAGCATGTCACGAAATACTCTACCCGGATTCTGACGGAAAACGTGATAAATGAAGTGGTGCGTAAAGCATTTAAAGTTGCAGTCACTGAGAAAAAAGGTGCGACTTTTATTGAGTTTCCAGAAAATATTGCGAAACTGGAAGTGGATGCGAAACCATTGCCTATTAAACACCCACATTTATCCGAGCCTTCCACCCTGCAGGCACAAAAAGCCGCAGAACTGATTTCAAAAGCCAAAATGCCCATCATATTGGCAGGTAATGGTGTCATTCGCTCAGATGCTTGTGCTGATTTAGTAAAATTTGCAGAGTTATTGAACATTCCTGTGGCAAATACGTTTATGGCAAAAGGTGTCATGCCATTCCGTCATCCACTCGCATTGGGCAGCGTTGGTCTTCAGGCTAAAGATTATACAAACGTAGGATTTGAAAAAGCGGATGTCATTCTTTGTGTTGGTTACGACTTGGTCGAGTATCACCCAAAGTTATGGAACGCAGCAAAAACCAGTTCTGTTGTTCATATTGATATGATGTCCGCCGAAGTGGACGCTTACTATCCGGTGAGTGTCGGTGTTGTTGGTGATATCAGTCATTCACTCGCACGCATTGCCGAAAACACTACGCCGCATCAAGGTCATATGATGCGTCCATTGCGCGATGCATTAATAAATGAAATGAAAGCGCACAGTAACGACACCGAATTTCCGGTGAAACCGCAAAAAATTATTTGGGATTTGCGAACCGCATTAGCTAGCGACGATATCGTGATCACTGATGTTGGAGCACATAAAATGTGGATGGCGCGCATGTACCGTTGTGACGAACCGAACACTTGTATCATCTCCAATGGTTTTGCCAGCATGGGTATTGCACTACCTGGAGCTATCGCAGCAAAATTAATTAATCCCAAAAAATCCATTGTTGCAGTCACTGGTGATGGTGGCTTTTTGATGAATTCTCAAGAAATAGAAACGGCAGTAAGACTTGGTGTAAATATCGTGATCCTCATTTGGAATGATTCTGGATATGGTTTGATCGAATGGAAACAAATGAATCAATTTAACCGGGCTTCACACGTTTCATTTAATAATCCTGATTTCATTCAATTTGCAGAATCTTTTGGTGCAAAAGGTTATCGCGTTGAAAAAACAGAGGAATTAATTTCTATTTTAAAAGTGGCTTTAGCTGACGATACAGTAAGTATCATAGATTGTCCGGTTGATTACAGTGAGAATCTTAAACTGACTGAACAATTGGGCGATATGGTGTGTCCTATATAAGATGTCGCTGATTATCAGAATGATTAATCAGTGCATGAAAAATACAAGAGAACTCTATGCCAAATCGATCAAGTGCCAACAACAATCCGTCATCTCCCCTAAACGGAACTCGAATAAAACTACTTAGCTATAATATTCAAGTTGGCATTGCATCAACGCGACCGCATCATTACGTAACCCAAAGCTGGAAACACGTTTTACCTCACGCAAAACATTTTGAAAATCTCGACCAAATTTCTGAGGTTATTCGAGGTTACGACATCGTCGGTTTGCAAGAAGTTGATGGCGGTAGCATGCGCAGTGATTTTGTTAATCAAACAGAATATTTAGCGCATCAAAGTGCATTCCCTTATTGGTATCATCAGACTAATCGGCGTCTTGGAAAAATTGCACAACACAGTAATGGCCTACTCTCACAGTTTAACCCTTTGGATATTCACGAGCACAAATTGCCAGGAAAAGTTCCAGGTCGTGGCGCAATGGTTGTACGATTTGGAGATGAATCCAATCCATTGATAGTTGTTTTGCTCCATCTGGCCTTGGGGCAGCGGGGTAGAATGCGTCAATTAGAATATATCAGTGAGCTGGTTCAGCAGTATGAGCATGTTGTTGTTATGGGGGACATGAATTGTCAACCAGACAGCATTGAAATGCTTGCATTATTGGAAAACGCGGGCCTCCTGGCGCCAGTATGTGAGATGAATACATTCCCCAGTTGGCGTCCTACGCGTAAGCTAGATCATATTTTAGTATCACCCTCTTTGATCATTGAAAGCTTCGGTGTACTTGATATCTCTTGTTCTGATCATTTGCCGATCAGCATGGAGATTATCCTACCCGATGCCATTCAATTAGTCGCCTAATTTTCCTACCTATTTTCCACTTATCAGGTTTAAGAAGCTCGCGGCACATGCCGATATGTGCTGTGAATTAACTGATTTAGTGAGATATGACGTCTCTAGGGAAAAGCTTTCATGGCAAAATCAAACGAAATTGATCGCTGGCGTAAAAATCTGGAAGAGGCAGAAGCCGAGCTGCAAGAAAAAACTCAGCAACTGGAAGAGGTGCAAACGTTTTTTTGTTGTGCTGTTACAAAACTCGCGCGAGTGGCAGACAATGAAACTATACACCTGACTAAAGAAATAAATGCCATTAAAAAAGCGGCAGGTGAGGTTGATAATCTCTCCACCATAAAGAAAGCCGTTGATTCCTTAACAGACAAAATCATACGTTCAGAAAATAATGGGTCAAGTGGATCTGCAGGTAACGGCAGTCCAGGCTCCGAACTGTTAACATTATTACAAAAAATATCCAGCTCAAACTCATCCATGCCACAAGTCCTCGATATACAAAAACGCGTATCTAACATATCTTCGAGCTCTGAGCTCGCAGTGATAATGGACGATGTTGCGATGTTGTGGAAGAGCAGTGAAGTACAGGAAAATGTAAGCAGTGGAGAAGATCCCTCCCAATTTTGCGCCTTGCTCATTTCTGAAATTTTATATCAGTTGATAGAAAAAATAAGTTTACCTAAAGACATTACCAAACGGCTTGGCAGTATTAAGCGACAGCTAGACAAGGGTGTGACGATTAGTAAGTGGGCTAGCATGTTAAATGAAATTTCTGATGTTGCCACTGAAATTCAAATGAAAATTAGTCGGGAACGGTTAGATATAGAAGAGTTTCTGAAGCAAGTAACAGGTCGACTAAAAGATCTTGATAGTTATATTCAAGGCTCAAAAGAACATCGGAGTCAAGCGTGGATGCATGGTTCAGCTTTGGGTGAAGCAGTAAAGAATGAAATGCAAAATTTAGTTAGCAATGCTAACGAAGCTGAAGAGTTGGATGAATTGAAAAGTCAGATTCAAACACGTTTAGCAAAAATTGAAGAACATGTAAATGGCTTTCGAGAAACAGAGAAAACCCATCACCGAAATGCAGATGAAGATGTGCAGCGTTTAATGTTACGCTTGAACGAGCTGGAGTCAGAGAGTCAAAACCTAAAGGCACGTGTCCAAAAAGAGCGTATGCAAGCGCAAATTGATACGCTGACGGGTATTGCCAATCGCCTTGGTTACGATCATCGCATTGCGCAAGAATATGCGCGATGGAAACGATTTCATAATCCTTTGTCTCTTGTGGTCTGGGATGTTGATCATTTTAAATCAATCAATGATGACTATGGGCATGCAGCGGGTGATAAAGCCTTAAAAACCATTGCCAAGTTACTTGCCGACAGAGTGCGAGAAACGGATTATCTCGCCAGATACGGCGGTGAAGAATTTGTTTTGATTATGCCTGGTGCCGATACCAAATCTGCAAAATCAGTTGCTGAAGAATTAAGGAAAGCGGTTGCTGAATCCGGCTTTCATTTTAAAGGTAAACCTGTTTCCATAACTATCTCAGCTGGAATAGCAGAGTTTATAGAAGGCGATAACGCCACTGCGGTTTTTGAACGAGCTGATAAAGCATTATACGCTGCTAAAGAGGCAGGGCGAAATCAGGTGTCAATAGCGCAAGGGTAGTGTGTTTAGGAAAAGTGATCTAACGAATGTTAACTGTGTTAAAATCTCGCTATCTAGCATAATCAAAGGTTCCTTAAATAAACGAAGACCAATCCACTGAGTCATCGCCATACACCAAGAAATGCGGATTTAACAGAGAACTCTTGGTGTTATAACGCATTTGTTTCATATCAGTGGTGGTAAGAAACCCACCAGCCTCTTCTACAATACATTGTGCAGCGCCGGTATCCCATTCTGAAGTTGGGCCAAGTCGTGGATAAATATCGACTTTGCCTTCTGCGACCAGGCAACTTTTTAACGAGCTACCCATGTTAATTAGTTCATGTTCCCCGACATTAAGTAAAAATTGTTCTAATGATTTATCCTGATGTGAGCGGCTACCTGCAACAAGAATTCTTTCTTTTGGTGCGGGGCGAACTGAAATTTTTTCAGCAGATTGACCTTTTTCCATTTTAAAGGCGCCAGTTCCTTTCATGCCGTAGTAGCAGACGCCAGTAACCGGAGTATATATAACGCCAATAATGGGCAAATGATTTTCAATTAACGCAATGTTAACGGTAAATTCGCCATTACGTTTTATGAATTCACGTGTACCGTCTAACGGATCAACCAGCCAGTAAGTTGTCCACTGTTTGCGTTCCTCAAAGGAAATTTTAGATGCTTCTTCAGAGAGTATTGGAATATCTGGCGAAAGTTTTTTTAAGCCACTGACAATGGTTCGATGTGCGGCCATATCTGCTGAGGTTAATGGTGTTTTATCTTCTTTTTGCTGAACACTATATTCAGAATTGTAGACTTTCAGAATTTCTTCTGCCGCAGTCTCCGACAATTCAATGGCGGACTGCAATAATTCTGAAAAATTAGTAGACATTCGTAAAACCTTAAAAAGTTGTTGAACCGGATTTTCTAATACCAGGTCTTGATCCCATATTGCTTTTGAGTAATGCCTGCCTAAGCCATTGGTGAAGTTTCTGTGCCTTACTCTCTTTCCTGGCGTATAATTTATGAACGAGGCAAAGATTTACTAACAAATAATCTGAACTCGATTCCGTGCATTATAAATCTCTTCCCAACCAATCTTTAAAGGTTAAAGTGTAGTAAGCCTTAGTTGGAGTTTAAAGTATCTTTCGCTAAATATAATGCCGCTATGCTGCGTGCTTCGGTGCATTCTGGTTCGTTGACTAAAGATCCCAGGTCGCTGAGTTTCCAGGGTATCACTTCAATTTCTTCTGGTTCGTCACCGGGTTCTTTTTGTGTGTACAGATTTTGTGCCAGGATAATGTGGGTCACATGGCTTAAGTAACCTGGGGCAATGGATAACGATGTGAGATGTTTAAGTGTTTTGGCGCCATAGCCAATTTCTTCCATAATTTCCCTGTTCGCTGCATCGAGAGGATCTTCATTCGCTTCAATCCGCCCTTTCGGTAAGGCTAATTCGTATCGCTCCACGCCAGCAGCATATTCCCTAATTAATAAAACTGTATCATTGTCCAGCATGGGGATGACTAAAACAGCGCCATAAGGGCTACTCTTCAATCGTTCAAACTGAGTCTCAACGCCATTAGAAAAACGCAAATCTAATTGTTCAATTTCAAAAATACGGGTTTTTGCAATCGTCTTACATTGTAGAATGGCGGGTTTCTTCTTAATAGTGTCGGTCACAGCATGGCTTAAAAAGGTTTAACGATAACGAAAATGACAATCGCAAATAAAAAAGGCACGGGGATTTCATTTATCAGGCGATAGTAAACATGGTCTCGCACATTAATGTCGTATTTAAAATCTTGTAAGATTTTATAGCAGAAATAATGGTAATACAGTAATCCTGCAACCAGTGCGAGTTTGATGTATAACCAAAAGCTGGCGTAATAACTGGCAAATGCGTAATCAAACAACATCCATAAGCCCAGCAAGGTTGTGCCAACAGCGCCAATCGTCATCATAACGAAAAGTTTGCGTTCCATGACTTTAAATCGTTCGTTACTGATGTCGTCCTCAGAGCTCGCGTGGTAGACATATAGGCGTGGCAAATAAAACAATCCTGCGAACCAAGTGACCATAAAAATAATGTGAAAGGCTTTCACCCAAAGCATGTTGCGGTTTCTCTAGAATGATGGTTGATATTTACTTGATGCTACATAGTTTGACATATCTTCTCGACTGAGTATACCTAGTATGGTTTTGTGTCCGTCGATTTCAGTTTGCACACACAGTGCAGCAATTTCACTATCGTTAAATTGCTCTGTCGCTTGTTCAAAACTGATGCTGTCAGCAACAAATTGCGAGCTGAGTTGAAGAAATTGAGAGTCATTTAAGTTGACGATATTCTGGTCAGAAAAACTGTCATAGTTTAATGAGGCAACGGACAATAAAACGGGCTTATGGTTTTTCATCATAACTAACCACTGACATTTCTGTGCAATGGCTTGACGTAAAATATCGGCAGGGCATTGATCGGGGATAATGATGAATTGTTGGTTGAGTTTATGTTCTTCGGCTAAAGTCGATAGTAAAACCTGATCTTGTTCGTCCGATTTTGTTCTAGCGCGCATGAGGGAAATAAAAATAGAAGGTTGTTTTAAAATTTCACTTGCCATTAGCGATGCCACAACAATGGTAATTAATCCTGGTAAAATAATATGTGGGTTTAGGGTTAATTCAAAAATTGCCATCAACGCGGCTAACGGCGCTTGTAACGTTGCGCCCATCATTGCTCCCATACCGATCATGGCGTACAAACCAGGAGACGTTGTACTTTCAGGAAAAATGAATTGCATTACAGTACCCACTAACGCACCGGCAACGCCACCAATGACCAATGTCGGTCCAATCAAGCCGCCGGGCAGGCCTAATCCGAGGCCAATAGCCGTCGCCAATAATTTAAAAATTAATATGCTTAGCAATGCAGTGATAGCAAGTTGATTGTGAAAGCTGGCAGTTAACGTGTCATAACCCAAACTTAGAATTTCTGGTGCCGCCAAGCCGAACAATCCTGTTAACCCACCAGCCAAGGTTAAACGCCAAAAAATGGGAAAGTTTTTTGATTTGCTAGTGGTCGCTAATAGTAATCTGATAAAAGCTACTGAGATTAAGCCAATAATGAGACCGTTGATAATTATAGCTGGCGTTTCTGCTAGGCTTAAGCTGTCAAAAACGGGTGATACGAGTTCCGCCTCACTGCCAAACACAGCACGAGATATTAGGGTTGCAGTGAGCGATGCAATGATAATAGGCATCATGCTACGTACTGTGTATTCCAGTAGAATAACTTCCAACGCAAAAATCACCCCAGCCAAAGGTGTATTAAATGAAGCGGCAATCGCTGCTGCTGCACCACAGGCCAATAATATACGCCGTGTGCTGTCAGGTAAATTTAATAGATATGCGACAAAACTTCCACTACCAGCGCCCAGATGCACGCTGGGGCCTTCACGTCCCACCGAGTGGCCAAAGATAATGCTGATAGCGGCACCAATAAACTGAGCAAGAAAATTTATTAAGGGTAATCGGCCGTTATGATATTTTAAATGTTCCAGCGTATGTACGACACCAACCTGGCGATGTTCTGCAGGAATAAAATGAAAAATTGCCCCGAGTAATATGCCACCTGCTAGAGGTAGCAGAAAAATGAGATACCAGGCCAGAGCTTCATAATTTTCTGGATTGTTATTGGGAAGAAAATGGCTTTGAGCTTGTTCAATTAAAAAACGGAATAAAACTATAACAATGGCGGCAAATATTCCACTGATCAATCCCAGCAGGCAAAGATGTAACAAATCGGTTTTTGCGTGTTTGAAAATGGCACGAAAGACATTGAGTAGATTATTCATGGAATATTATTCGAACTTGCGCCACTGGTTTTTTATCGGAATCATTTTCTGAGTATGATTTGTCATAGCATTATTAAATCCCGACTCAGTACTTATATTGCTACAATGCGAGTATTAAAAGCCTCTTTAGGGCGACTATTCAAAATAGTTACGGTATTTAGAAAAATTTAGCAAATGATATCACAGCAAGTTTAGTTCCTTTTCAAGGCGGGCTGGTTTGATATTAACAGACGTAATTTGTTATCACTCAGTTTTAATAGGTAGTTTTCATGATTTGTTACGGGCTTGATAGTTTCTTGTGGTAGAAGATACTACCGTACTGGGACTTTTTCTTAGTGCCTTCCTTTCTTCCACCTTATTACCCGGTGGTTCTGAAGTCATCTTGGTGTATTTGGCAACGCAGACGACGACTGATGCGTTGGTTTTGTGGTCTGTGGCAAGTTTAGGTAATACCCTCGGTGGTTTAACTTCCTGGTTATTGGGTTACTGGTTTATTAAGCGTTTTCCGCAGCGTGGTTTAGATGAGAAAAAACATGGTCAAGCATTGGTCACAATTAGACGCTGGGGTAGCCTGAGTCTATTGTTATCTTGGCTGCCGGTTATTGGTGATCCATTGTGTTTTGTTGCAGGTTGGTTGAAATTGTCGTTTATTAAATCAGCAATCTTCATTGCAATCGGGAAAGGATTACGATATGCCCTTATCTTATTGATGTTATAGCAAAAAAAATCGGCATCTGGATTAAATCAATGACCAAAATCACTTTGGTTACGCTTAAACTGGTCGATAATTTAAAGGTGGGAATAATAGTTTAAAGACATCACTCATATAGACTAAAAAAGAACAGGGTGAGCATGAAGAAATATACTATCGAGCAAATGCCGGTGGTAATCGAATTTGGGAAACGAAGGGATCATCATTGAATTCAAGTAGCGAAAACAAAAAGGTCATGCGGCTCTCGAAAAACCAGAAAGGGCGAGATTTTGTCGTCGGAGACATTCATGGCAATTTTAATTTGTTAGAGATTTTCCTGAAAGATGTGACATTTAATCCGGAGTTTGATCGTATTATCAGTGTTGGGGATATTATTGATCGCGGCCCAAATAGCCTGGAAGCTTTGGATTATTTGAGAAAGCCCTGGTTTTATTGTGTTCGGGGAAACCATGAAGCCATGCTAATAGGTGCGCAGGACCGGGTATATGGCATGTATGAATTGTGGATGCACAATGGTGGCGAATGGTCGGACGAAGCCAGTGATGAATTACTCAACGAAATGGCTGGCTGTTATCGTGAATTACCCTACATCATTGAAGTAGAAACAGAGCAGGGTAAAGTTGGGATTGTGCATGCAGATATGCCCAATAGTCGCTCATGGGACGAAACCTTGGAAGCGATTGAAAATAATAAAATGAGAGACAAAGAAATGCAGGTTTTTCTTTGGTCTCGCGATACTTACCGAAAGTTACGTATGTGCCAGGAATATCCTGGGGCAATAAAAGAAACATCCATCGATGGTGTTCACAAAATCTATGTGGGCCACAGTATCGTACAAACACCGGTTGCTTATGGCAATGTCATGTTTATTGATACCGGTGCATATACCAGTGGCAAATTATCAATTGTAGATATTAGTAACGACGAAGTTATTATTGTTCAAGCTGCCTAAAGTTTACTGAATCGATTTATTCTGATTTGATTCCGGGGTAAAATAGCGCCCATCCTATTCTAACTATTGATCAAACAAAACATGCGCATCCGCGAAATTCCTTACAATTACACGTCTTTTTCTGACCGCGAAATTATTATCCGCTTGCTGGGTGAAGATATGTGGCAAGTGTTAAATCAACTACGCGATTCACGTAAAACCGGTCGTTCCGCTCGAATGTTATTTGAAGTTTTAGGTGATATGTGGGTCATTAAACGTAATCCTTACATTCAGGACGATTTACTGGAAAATGAAAAACGTCGACGAGAGTTAATTGGTGCTTTGTATCATCGCTTGGAACAAATCAGTAAACGTGCGGATAACAATACGTTAACACTTCAGTTAGTTGATGCCACGCACAAGGCTGTAAAAAAATTCGAAACTTGGTTTCCTGAGCAAGTTACATTGCGGCAACGGGCTTTTAAAAAACTGGCAACAATTACACGCAAAGATAACATCGAATTTGGCGGTCTTGCGCGCGTGAGTCACGTTACCGATGCAACTGACTGGCGTGTTGAATTTCCCTTCGTTGTTATCAATCCGGATACGGAGCAAGAAGTTGCGAAAATTGTTAAAACCTGTGTTGACCTTGGATTAACCATCATCGCGCGTGGTGGTGGCACGGGTTATACCGGCGGTGCGATTCCCTTATACGAAAATACTGCGATCATAAATACAGAGAAACTTGAAGGCTTAGGGCAGGTTGAATGGAAAGCTCTACCCGGCGTATCACAAAAAGTTGCAACCATACGTGCTGAAGCAGGTGTGGTGACTCGTCGCGTATCACAGCGAGCGAGTGAAAGTGACCAGGTTTTTGCCGTTGATCCAACTTCCCAAGACGCATGTACCATTGGCGGAAACATTGCTATGAATGCCGGCGGTAAAAAAGCCGTGTTGTGGGGCACGACAATCGATAATTTAGTGTCCTGGCGTATGGTTATGGCGGATGGAAGTTGGTTGGAGGTAGAGCGACAAAATCATAATCTCGGGAAAATTCATCTTCAAGACGAAGTGTCATTCAAAATTTCACGATTTGATGCAGCGGGAAATTTGCCAATTGCTGAGCCTGAAATATTAAACATGCCGGGTACTTTGTTTCGTAAACAAGGTTTAGGGAAAGATGTGACAGACAAATTTCTCGGTGGTTTACCCGGTGTTCAGAAAGAGGGTTGTGACGGCATTATCACTTCAGGTGTGTTCATAGTGCATAGCGCGCCTCAATTTACACGCACGGTTTGTCTCGAATTTTTCGGCCATGATTTGAATACTGCGGTCCCAGCTATCGTTGAGATTAACGAGTTTTTAGGCACTAAAAATGGTGTTGTATTGTCGGGGCTTGAGCACCTCGATGAACGCTATGTTAAAGCGGTACGATATGCCACAAAAGCCGCACGCAGAGACATGCCCAAGATGGTATTAATTGCCGATATTGGTGGCGACGATGAAAATGCCGTTGCACAAGCAGCTTCTGAAGTTGTCAAACTTGCCAATAAGCGGGAAGGTGAAGGTTTTGTTGCAGTCAGTCCTGAAGCTCGAGTTCGATTCTGGGTCGATCGTACGCGTACGGCTGCAATTGCTGCGCATACCAATGCGTTTAAGATTAATGAAGACGTCGTCATTCCACTTAAACATCTTTCCGAGTATAGCCTTGGCATTGAGCGCATTAATATAATTCAATCAATTAAAAACAAACTCGAAATCATGCGGTCGGTTAATACGTATCTAGATGTTAACTGGCAAGACCTGCTTTACAGTGGAGAGTATGAGCAAAGCGCTGAAAATGATTTAATTATTGAAGACAAAAAAAATGCTGCTCGCTTATTGCTGAACGCCATTAGCGAGCGTTGGCAATCCATTGTGAATCGTATGGATGAGCCATGGTCAAATTGTAGAGACCTTTTGCATGATCTTGATGGCAGTGAGTTTGAGGAAGGTGCAACGTTTTTTCAGTTGTTGCAGCGTCGTCAAGTGCGAATTTCCTATCGAAAAGATGTGGAAGGGCCCTTGAAGGATATTTTTTCTGGTCTTGATTTAGAGTTGGTTCGCAAGCAGTTTGATGTCGTTCATCAAGAGATTCGGGCTCGACGTCTTTTTGTTGCGACTCATATGCATGCTGGGGACGGTAATGTGCACACCAACATACCCGTACATTCCAATGACTATGAGATGTTGCAGGAAGCCGATCATATTGTCGATCAAATCATGGCGTTGGCTAGGCGGTTAGATGGGGTTATCTCGGGGGAGCATGGAATTGGACTAACAAAAATTCAATATCTTGATGATCAGTCCATTTCAGAATTTGAAAGTTATAAAAATAAAGTTGATCCTAAAGCGATTTTTAATCCTGGGAAATTGCTAAGAAACTCTGGGTTGGATCACGCCTATACACCTTCACTTCGCTTGCTGCAACAAGAAGCCTTAATTATGGAAGAGAGCGAATTAGGTGCGCTAAATGATGCAGTTCGTAATTGTTTGCGTTGCGGAAAATGTAAACCAGTGTGCAATACCCACATCCCTCGCGCAAATTTATTATATAGCCCAAGAAATAAAATCCTCGGCACAGGTTTAATTATCGAAGCCTTTCTTTATGAAGAACAAACGCGACGTGGTTTATCCTTAAGGCATTTTGATGAAATGAATGATGTTGCAGATCACTGCACAGTTTGCCACAAATGTGAAACACCGTGTCCCGTGGATATTGATTTTGGCAATGTGTCTGTGTTGATGCGTAAGATCCTTCGGAATCGAGGGCAAAAACGTTTGAGTCCTGGGACCTGGATGTCCATGAAATACTTGAATATGACGGACCCCTTAAGTATTAAAATAATGCGAAAAACATTGTTGGAGTGGGGTTTTAAAGGGCAACGTTTGGCTTATATTGCGGCTAAGAAATCGGGCCTTGTTAAAAAAGACAAGCACCCTGCGTCAACGACTGGAAAACCTTCAATTAAAGCACAGGTTGTAAATTTCGTTAAAAAACCATTGCCACGACATATCCCTGCACAAACCACGCGTGCGATGTTAAATATTGAAGATGACAAAACTATTCCCATATTAAGAGATGTGAATAAAGTTTCGGATACTTCTGATGCTGTTTTTTATTTTCCCGGTTGCGGTTCTGAGCGTTTGTTTAGTCAGGTGGGTTTAGCCACGATTGCCATGTTATATGACTCAGGCGCACAGGTCATATTACCTCCTGGTTATTTGTGTTGTGGTTATCCCCAAAGCTCTAGCGGTGATGAAGAAAAAGGTCAAAAGATCAGTACGGAAAACAGAGTTTTGTTTCATCGTGTGGCGACAACCTTGAATTACATGGATATTAAAACTGTTATTGTTTCTTGCGGCACGTGCATGGATCAATTGCTAAAGTATGAGTTTGAAAAGATTTTCCCTGGTTGTCGTTTGTTAGATATTCATGAATATTTGCTTGAGAAGGGTATTGCTGCTGAAAATGCGACAGGGATGAAATATATATATCATGACCCTTGTCACTCACCCATGAAACATCATGACCCGGTAAAAGTAGCATCATCACTTACTAACGCTGATATAATGTTATCGGAGCGTTGTTGTGGTGAAGCGGGTACGTTTGCCGTGGCTAGGCCAGATATTTCCACGCAAGTTAGGTTTAGAAAAGAGCAGGAATTAGTAACTGGATTAGCAAAGTTAAACGCCAATGGTCCTGCAGACCATTCAGGTGTGAAATTATTGACCTCTTGTCCCGCCTGTGTTCAGGGTTTGTCGCGCTACCAAGATGATACCGATTTGGAAACAGATTATATTGTTGTGGAAATTGCGCAACAACTGTTGGGGGAGAATTGGCAACAAACGCTTATAGACAAAATAAAAAATGGCGGTGTTGAACAAGTTTTGTTGTAAAAGTTATGATTATAGGATGCCTTATTGGTTTAGCCTTTTAGCTAAGTGGCGTTCAGTCATCTGTTCCGGTGCGCTTTAACATATCATCCGCAACTTTTTGTTGAGCGTGTTTTAATTCATCAAATAAATCATTTGCTGCTGTAAGATCTTTTTCACCTGCCAGTTTCTCCATTTTTGCGGCTAGGGTACTAAATTCTGTGGCGCCAAATTGGGCGGCTGTACCTTTTAAGGAATGAGCTGCTCTTTCAAGCGTTTGGAAGTCGCTAGATTGCATGGCATTTAGCACAGTGCTGAGGTTTTCTTTTGCATTTTTAATGTGTTCTTGCACAGCAACCGGAAATTTGTCTTGAAACAGCATCTTCAGTGTGTTGAAAGTATCCACATTAAAATACTGATCTTGATTGGCTGGCACTATATTAATTTCAGTATATTTTTTAGATGTTTGATTATTTAGCGTTTCTATCTGTAATTTGTGAGGAAGCCATTTACTTAGGATGTTTAGTAAAGTTTTCGCGTTAACGGGTTTGGATATGTAATCATCCATGCCTGCGTCAAGACAGGCTTCTTTATCACCTTGCATCGCATTTGCGGTAAACGCAATGATAGGAGTTCGTTTGAGTCCGTGTTTTGACTCATGGACTCGGATTGCTTTTGTTGCTTCGAAGCCATCCATTTCCGGCATTTGGCAATCCATAAAAATTAAATCAAAGGTGTTTTCCTTTATTTGGTCTATCGCTTCTATTCCATTACCCGCAGGTGTTATGTTGCATTTGTAATTTTCAAGATACTCAGTTGCGACCATTTGGTTGATAGGATTATCTTCCGTTAGTAAAATTCGTGTTCGCCTAAATACAGTTTTTTCATTGTTTTCTGTATTTGATTTTATGAATGAATGACGGGTGATAATGGGCGATGTTTTGTTACTGTGTTTAGTTTCCCAAGTTAAGGAAACAATATCTTTAAGTTCTGAAGGCCGTATGGGTTTGTTGATATAACCGTGGAAGCCAGCTTCTCTAAACTGCTCTACATTTTCGTGACGTAATGTGCTCATTAATATAATGACGCTGCGCTTCAACGATTCTTGGCTTTGCATAACGGCTAACAACGTTTTTGCGTCGGTTTCGACTGATTCAAGATCCATGAGAATAATGTCGAACGGTCTTTCCTCTGTTTTAGCTTGTTCGACTAATTGATATGCTTGAATTCCACTAAAAGCGCTTTCTATATTTAAACCCAGGGCGACAAGTAGCTGATGCAATATAATCTGTGAAGTTTTTGAGCCGTCAATTATTAGAGCTTTAAGTCCATTGACCGGGTTATAGTTAGCTGGAGTCGAGTTGAGCTCGGTAGTCTCCTGATCAATTTCAAGGTTGATAGTGAAGCTGAAAGTAGATCCTCTGCCTTTTTCACTCGTTGCTTTAATATCGCCTTCCATTAATTTGCAAAGTTGCTTACATATTGCCAAGCCTAAACCGGTTCCGCCAAATTTTCGAGTTGTTGAGCTATCTTCCTGGTCAAATTTATTGAAAATTTCATTCAGTTTATCTTTGTCAATTCCAATGCCAGAGTCTTGAATTTTGATAAGCAATATGGATTTATTGTCAATGATGTCGAAGGACTCAACACTAAAATGAATGTGACCTTGCTCAGTGAATTTAATGGCATTACTTAATATGTTGAGCAGGATTTGACGAACACGCCCTGGGTCACCTTTTAAATATCTGCGTGACTCAGGATTGTATTGTAAAAACATGTCAATATTTTTTTCTCGACATTTTAACGCCATTAGTTCTGTGACGTCTTCTGCCAATGTCAACATGTCAAAGGGCAGTTGCTCCAGGGTTAATTTGCCAGCTTCAATTTTCGAAAAGTCGAGAATATCATTTATTATTGTAAGAAGTGCGTCTGCAGACTTCATGGTTGATTCTGAGTATTCTCGCTGCTTGGGGGATAAGTCTGTGTCAAGTAGCAAGCCGGTCATGCCAATTACACCATTCATCGGTGTGCGAATTTCATGGCTCATATTGGCAAGAAAGTCGGACTTTAATCTTGTGGCCTCTTCGGCTGTATTTTTTGCTTCTATCAATTCATGCTCTGAATTTTTTAATTGTGTAATATCTGCGCCATAGGCATTGATGAAATTGTTTTTGACGGCGATAAAGGAGAGCAAGATTGTTGAATTACCTATCTCCTGTTCTAATTGAGAAATTGTTTGGCTATTTTTCGCCGAATCGACTTTCGAGATCCAGTTTTGACTGATTTTGTCACCGACCACTAAATTCATTTCTCTTAGTAGTGGTTGAGATGCAGGGTTTGCAAATTGAATTGTGTATTCTGGTGTGATTTTTAACACAGGGCTGGGGTTGTCTAATGCAAAATTGGCAATAAATGCAATTTCGTTTTCTATTTCTTTTCGTTTGCTAATGTCTGTACGAATAGCAATGAAACTTTTGGGTTTTCCTTTTTCATCCTTAAACGGAACGATGGTTGTGTCTACCCAATAGAGTGTTCCTTTTTTTGACTTATTGCAAATCTCGCCGTGCCAAACTTTTCCATGAGAGATTGTTTGGTATAGATGGCGGAAAAATTCTTTGTCATGAAATCCTGAATTTATTATACGATGATTATTACCAATTAATTCCTCGGTATCATAACCACTTATTTCACAAAATTTCTGGTTAACATATGTGATATTTCCTTTAATATCAGTGATGGCTACAATGGCGTGTTGATCTAAGGCAAATTTCCTTTCATTGAGTTCTGATAACGCTTGATGTGCTTGTGAGTTGCTCTCTTCCAAGGCGCGTTCATGGGCTTGACGTATGGTTAGCATATGATTAAATGCCTCGGCGAGTTGTCCAATTTCGTTATTCGTATGAATTGTTACTTGTTGATTGGTTTCACCGGCTGCAACCGCTCGGCTTGCATTTGAAAGCAGTACGATTGGGCGTGTGATGCGCCGTGCTTGAAAGATTGCTAGAGTGATAACAATTAGTGCAGTGATTAATGCGGATATGAAAGTAGCCTTGCCCAGCCAGTGTGCCTGGGCGAGGGCTTCGTCACGATGGATTTCACTAATTAAAACCCATTTTATGCCAGGTAAATGCAATACGTTGTGCAAACCAATAACTGGTGTGTTGTCTGGTCCGAGGTATTCAAATGCCGCCTCTTCTTGCTCTTCGAGCATTGGGTTTTCGGATTCGTGTTCCAAATACCATAGCTGGAATTGATCGGTGTCGATTTTGCGAGTTAGAATTTCACTACTATCAGTAATAGCTGATCGAAGTTTTCCGTCGGTACCAACAATATAGTGAATGAAAGAGCTGTGTTCAGAAATATTACTTTGAAGAAAATTCATGACTCGATCCAAGCGTATTTGAATTGCAAACACACCAAGTTTGTTTCCAAGTTCATCGAGAATAGGTGAAGTAAGAAAGCTGGATATCAAATTGTTAGCTGGTTTGTAACGTTCAATATCGGAAAATAAATCTTTTCCAGTTTCAATGGTTTGTTTAGTGATTGTGGCAAATTGACTGTTTGCTGTGGATCCGCTGAATAAATTTGTTCCGAGATCCGATTCACGTGCAACACTAAACAAAATATTACCTTCGTTATCAATAAAGTATATGTCATATATGTAATCATAATCTTGTCTAAACGCGATAAGATCATTTTGATGTTCATCGACACGGTCCGCCCAGTCGTAGCTTTTTACATACTCGCTAAGGGACTTTTCACTTTTTTGAAAACCATTAATCAGAGAGTTTAGTAATGCCGAATTTGAGTGTGATTTTGCTTGTGCATGTAAATCGGTTAGTCGATATTCAAACCAGTTTGATAAAAAACGAACACTGAGTTTTGCGGTTTGTTCCAGATTTTCCTCAGCAGCTTCGGTTAAGCTAGTTTTTGCCTGTTGGTAGTTAATCCAGGAAACAATAGATAATGGGAGTAGGGAGAGGAGCAAAAACCATAGAACGAGACCGCGGCTAAGTGAAGAGAATTTTTCTCCAGAAATATTTTTAATTGGATTATTAAGAAAATTCTTCATTGATTGTTATTACTAGTGGTAAACACAAATCGTTGATCAGCAAACGTATCGATATTAATCGCATTTTTAAGAATTCCACCATTTAGTGCGAGACCCATGATGAGTTTTAGACCTGGTTTATCAATGTTGAGATGATTGTAATTAATGACATTAAGTTTAGGATTTAAGCTGGCAATAATCGCATCGCGCGTATGAGCCTTAATGTGTTTTTGGATTATGTTTACCAAGACTTCCATTTTTTCACCACCTTCGTGTCTTGCTTGTTCGATATCCTGGCCTGCCAGATGGATGTATTGCATGACTTCTTTGGTGGCGCGAAATTTTGTTGATAAGGCTTGATTTGTGGCAAGTGTAATACACTCAATATGGCCGTATTGAGAGGGCAGTACATCTTTGGAGTACCACGCAATATGGCCAAATCCACCCGTTTCTACAATATCAACCCATGGGAGTGACTGTTCTATTGCAGCGGGTGTTGCTCGATTATTTTTGCGTTTGATGAACGTCGGCGATTTTGCCGGCGGCACTGCTATGGCAAAAATTTCTGTTTCGCTGCTGGGTGATAAACCTAATCGTAATCCTTGCTCTTTCAAATAGTGATAAAGCACTACGGTATGTGTTGATAGTATGTGTGGCATTCCGATCTGGATGGATTTTTTCGTTTTTAGGAAGGCATGTTTGAGTGCAGCGGCCACTTCTTTATCGGGTTTTCGACTTTGCCGTCGCTCGGGAAGCTTGATTTCTTTGTCAAGTATTTTGTTAATGGCTAACGCGTTGCCATCACGGTGCATTAAACCAATCCATCGGAAATGAGGATTTTCGTGATACATATCCATTGCCAGGGGGCTCATGGCAAAGGCCATATCTGCTTCACCGGATTGGAAATATGCACGTAAGAGATCCCAGTTTTTCATTTGTTCAAGCTGAAAATCGGCGTATTTCATTTGAGTTCGATAACGCTCATAAGCAACCAACGCTGCATAGTGATCCGCTAAAGGAATGTAGAGGGCTTTAATTGGCTGTTTTTTTAGGGGGCTAGCGAAAGCGGTGTTATTGATGAACAAGCAATCGCTACAAAAAATTAATACTGTTGCGAAAACAAGCCCTAAGAAAGCATGTATAAATTTATTTGTTGATTGGGCTGAATTTGATTTTCTCACAATTTATACCTAGCCATAATGCCAAAGGATTATCGACATAATTTCCGGTTGTCTTAAGCAAATTGGCTCTGAAAATCAGCGATTTAAAGTAATTTTGGAACGAATGTTTTTTATGTTCGTCATAGTAGATAAATCCCTAACAATAAGATGAGAATTGGCTGCTTTATGATTAAGTTTTTGATTTCCTCGCTATTATTTGTGGCACTCACTGGCTGTTTTCACGATTCTGATGATGACCCGGTGAAGGACGATTTTCTGCAAGACTTTGGTGGAGATACGGCCAAGTCAGATTCGCCTCGCGATACTCAACCGCTAGTTCAAGCCGGAGATTTATCTGCACAAATAAGCAACAACTCGGATTTTGCGCTTAAAATTTTCCAAAATATGGTTAGTGGCAGTTCGCAAGAAAATAAGAATATTGTTTTTTCCCCGTTTAGCATTTCTCAAGCGATGGTGATGTTGTCAGCGGGTGCGGCTAACAACACCTTGGAGGAAATCAATCAGGGATTAATGCTTAATACCGATCAGGCTATTTTGCATCCCTCGTTCAATCAGCTGGATTTGGATTTTACTAGCCGTGCGGGGACCTATACACGATCGGATAATAGTCAAGGAGAGCTTCTATTAAATATCAGCAATGCACTGTGGGGGCAAACGGGTTATGAATTCGAAGGTCCGTTCCTCGATGTGTTGGCGATCAATCATGGAGCTGGTATAAATTTATTGAATTTCACCGACGATGCTGAATTGGCGCGTACTGAAATCAATCAATGGGTGGCAACACAAACAAAAGATAAAATCATTGATGCGATGCCACCAAACTCCGTGAATTCCGATACGCGACTAGTATTAACTAATACCGTTTATTTAAAGGCAGATTGGTTAAGCCCTTTCTCAGTAGCATCCACTTCTGATCTGGAATTTAATAAGCTGGATGCAAGTATCGTTACTGTACCTTTTATGAGTCAGCGAGGTGTTTTTGCTTATAAGGAAGAGGCGGGAGTCATTGTTGTTGAGCTGCCCTTTGTCGGTGACAAGCTTGAAATGGTATTGGTCATGCCCGATAGTGTTGACTTTGAAACGTACGAATCAACGCTGACTCAAGCCATATTGAATTCACTGATTTTATCTCTACAATCAACTGATGTTCGTCTAACAATGCCAAAATTTAATTTTAAATCAGAGGTGTCGCTCAAAACAGAGCTGCAATCTTTAGGTGTTATTGATGCTTTTAATGAGGGTGTTGCTGACTTTTCGGCAATGGATGGTACAACGAATTTGTTTGTGCAAAGCGCAATTCATAAAGCGTTTATTACCGTGGAAGAGAGTGGCGTAGAAGCAGGTGCATTTACTGGTATTAGTATAGGTACGACCTCTGCACCACCTTCCATTGTGATTAATAAGCCATTTTTGTTTATGATTCGAGACAAGGTAAATGGCAGTATTTTATTTTTGGGTCGGGTCTTGGATCCTTCAGCTTAGAAAAATATTATCATCACTGATTTGAATATTCATCTTTGTCAGTGATTGATTGACACATGGTCCCCATACGCATAATCCGGTTTCAACTTCAAATCTGGCGCCATGAATAGAGCATTGAATGTAGCGATTGTCGTAATCCATGAATACATCTGGTTGCCAGTTTAAAGTCGCGCCGGTATGTGGACACTGATTTTTATATGCATATAGTTTATCGTGGCGTTTTAAGATAAAAAGCTCAGTGTTGCCGGCTTCACCTTTTACGGAAAAACCTTTGCAACCATCTTCTGGAATATCGTCAAAATGGCAAATATTGGTTTTGTTTTTCATTATTCGCTGAAAAGATGTTGTTCTAAAAGTTTACCAAGTTCCACCAGTTTGCCGTGAAAAAAATGGCTGGTTCCATCCATAGTCTGAATTGTTGGCGGTGAATTTAACGCTTTCGCCCACTCGATAACTTTCTCCGCTTCAATGACTTCGTCTGCCATACCCTGTATTAATAACCAAGGGCAGTCAGGTATCGCAATGCTATTGAAATCAAAAGAGCCAACGGCAGGCGCAATTGTAATGAGTTGTTCGGCATTAAGCTTTTGCTGCATGCTAGCGGCAATGTAGGAACCGAAAGAAAATCCTGCCAGCCATAATGTGTGATTGGGAAAAAGTGATCGCATTAATTTGGTTGCCGTTAATAAATCGTCTTGCTCACCAAGTCCCTCTGCATAATTTCCTTCGCTACGTTCAACACCACGAAAGTTGAATCGAAGTGTGGGAATATTGTGTTTATTCAAGGTCTTAGCAATGGTGTATACAACTTTATTGTGCATAGTTCCGTCGTATAAGGGGTGTGGGTGACATATTACGGCTATGGTGTTAGTTGGTGTCTCAGAAAGTGGATAACTCAATAAACATTCAATGTTACCAGCTGGGCCAGTTGTCAGAAACTGAGCATATTGAATTTTGTTGGCGGTTTTTGTATTGAATGGATTTAACGTGTTTAAATCCATATTGCTGAATTATTCGCTGGCATCAACAAAAATATCGTCATCCGAGTCGTCACTTGTCGCGTTTTGTTGCTTATCTTTTAGTGATACTTTAGTTGTGGTGGTTTTAACGCTGGGAGAATTTTGAGCTGTTTTACCTGCTGGTTTTTCTTCAGTTTTTTCGTAAAGCTTAATTAATTCTTTGACTGAATTAAGCGCATCGAGAGTTTCTTTTTCAGTAATTTTAGCGCGCGGTTTATCGCTGGTAGGTAGTGTGGTAATAGCAACTTTTTGTATTTTTTCAGACTCGGGATTTTCTTTGTTATCCGTAGTTGAAACCGTTTTTTCTATTTCATCTTTTATCGCAGGTTCTTGCGCAGCAACACTTTCGGGCATTATTAATTCCGCTTTGGCCGACTCGGTATTAGGTTTTTCTTTTTCTTTGTTAACAGCTGCACTGTTTGAATCTGTCGGTGATTGGGGTTTGATATCTGTTTCATTTGCGATTGTTTCGGCAACTTCTGGTTGAGAATTTTCTATTTCCCCTTGGGGTATAGCAATTTCCTCAGTCTTAGCTGGAGTAGGGGGTTGCTCGGCTACCTCACCGCTAGTGTCAAGATCGCTTTCTTTTATATCTACTGTAGGCGTTGGTCCTGTTGGGTTTTCTGAGTCAGCAATCTGATTTTCAGTTTGAACAGGTTCCGATGGTGTGGTTTCTAGATTCGGTGTGGTTGGGATGGCAACAATTTCTTGTTGTGCAGCGGGTTCAGTGTTCGGAATTTCATGCTCCACAGCAGCTGGGTCTGTTGTCATATTTTGTTGCGGGGAGGTTTTAGTCGCGGTGACATTTGTTTGCTGGAGTTGATTTTCCAATGTCTGAGAATTTTCTTTTTCCAAGCTCAATTGGTTAAACAATAAATTGTTTTCATCTTTAATGGCCAATAATTTTTGTTGAGTTTGATCTAATTGTATCTCTGACTGAGTGAGGTTTTCTTCCAAATGTGAAACTTTGGCTTTATAAAGTGCCTCTTTTGCCAGCCACTCACCTTTTTCCTTTCGAAGCTTATTGCTTGTGTCATTCAATTCTGCAAGTTGCGTGGATGAATCTCTGACTTTAATTAATGTATCCCGCAAAGCAATGATTAATTCTTCTTTGTTCTGATATTCTTTAGATTTATTTTTTGCGGTTTCGGCCAGTAACTCGGATTGAACTTCTAATGGATTGTCTCGCAAGTCAATGCTAGCTAATTCTCTGGCAACACGATATAAGCGGTATTCTTCGTCTAATACCACTTGTTCTAGAGAAAGGCTAACTTTTTGGCTTAACGCAGCAACTTGTTCGGTAATGTATAAAGCGCGTTTGGCTGCGAACAACGCTTCTTGTCCCATTTGTTCAATGCCAGATTCATAATTTGGATTCTGCGTTATGAATTCTTCGGCACGTTTAAATACTGCAACCGCGTCTTGGTAGGTCAGAGGGGCAAGTTTTTCACCGCCACGGTATTTTACTCGTTTCAGGATTTCTTCTGGTTCATGCATCGCATTGTAGCGGATTGAGCGACGTTCGAGTTTTTGTAAGTCGTGTAATAGCTTGCCACGATTTTTTTCAGAGCTATTTACATCACCACTTTCGATTTCACGAATAATTGTATTTAGTCTCTCAACCAGGCTGCCATATTCGCTTCGGTAAACCTTGGGTGTTTCCAGGGATTCCAGTTTTTCCTTAACAACTAATTGTTCCTCAAGAATGTCCTTAACCTTACGCATCACAAGGTCACCATTTTTTAGCACGGCTTCTGCCACAGCAACTTTTTGCACCACTTTTTCCCGTGGTTGATTTTTTGATATCAGAGAGCGTGCTTCAATGAGGGCTTTATCGGCGGTAATAAAATGCTTTGGTGCAAAAACATTCAATTCTTTTGAGGCTGAGTCTTTAAGGTTTGACTCCAGTTCTTTAACTGCTTGAACAGAGGTTACGTTACTGTAGGCGCTGGTATCGATTTCGTTGGCGGGGTCGGGTAATGTGACACAACCGGCAACAAGCAACATCAATACGCTAACTATCCATGCAGCGCACTGGTGTTTCAATCTTTGGAATCTGTTGATCATCATCTGCTCCAAGCGTCTGATCGTTTTGCCTGAAATGACTAAACACACCATTATATCTATTCACATCTGTGGGACAAGGATTTGTTGCAATTAATCGCATTTTTACAATGCGTATTCTTGAGTATGCTAATGATTATACAAGAATTATTGCGCGATTAAATATTAATCGCTTTTTATTTTTCATCCTGGTATCGACAGGTATATTTGCTGCATCGGCCCAATACTCTCGAGCAAATCCTTGCTTGTGACGATGTGATCTAAGTGTCAAAAGGGATGAGTGTTATATGCAGCAGTGGATTTGCCACATACAAGGCTTAGAAAACGTATTTGGCGCGCGTGAAGTGGAGCGAATTGGGCGTCAAATAGATGGCGTTGAAGATTTAAGTGTCGATTTTGCAGGCGAAATCCTAGTCCTGAAAGCGGACTCGATAGACGTGTTTAAAAAACTTGAAAAAGCATTGGCTCTTTCAGGTTATCGCTTATTGAAGAAGAATTATTATGTCACCAGTGTTCTTTTAGTTCCAGAACTTGAATCTGATGTCGCGCAGGCCACAGTGCGACAATTGATTGGTTCGCATACTCAAGTTCAGAAGATGGAAATTCGGCCTTTGAGTAAACACGTGTATTTAACGCATGATGTCGATTATCCAATTGGTAATCTTATTTGTGACCTTAACAATCAAGATGTCACAGCACATATGCAGAGCCAGCGATTGAGACGCAGTTTTGGGCAGCGAGCGACGAGTTTTTCAATATTGCTGGCAGCTGTTGCGTTTATTTCGGCCGTGATTTTTGAAAGACTCCATCTCAGTGACCTGGTCATCCAACTATCCTATGTTGCGTCTGTCTTGATAACAGGTACGGTAATCACCAAGCATGCTTTTAAAAAATTAACCCTGCATCGAAAGCTAACTTACGAGTTCATCGTTTTATTGGCTGTGCTAATGGCTATGTCATACAACTATTGGTTAGAGTCGGCATTATTAGGCCTCACCCTGGCGATTTGTTTTATGTTGGAAGAAAGAGCAAGTTGGAAACTCAAACAACAATGGTCTCTTTTAAAATCCATGATTCCATTCATTGCTTATGTGAAAAAAGATGAAAACTTAAGAGCGGTTCCCGTTGAGAGTATACAAATTAATGATGTCTTGGTTGTTAATGCAGGTGACTATGTGCCCGTCGATGGCTTGATAATTGAGGGTAAAGGTGAATTTAGTACGCGAAATATCAATGATGATGGTGAGCGAATAAAATTATGTACTAACGACAATGTGTATGCGGGATTAAAATTAAAGCAAGGTGCCATTGAGGTAAAAGCAATTAGCACCGCCAGTCAAAGTCATATATCAACGCTTCTTAGAAAATTTGAAAATTTGCAAACGCAGTTGACATCCAAGCAACAAGCTTATGGCAAAAAAATGGATTTTGCTCTCTATGGTTTTTTGCTGATATCGATAGTCTTGATTGCGCTGCAAATGATGCCATCACCCGTGCTATCCGCCATTTGGATGGAAAAAGTACTGGTATTAATGGTGATTTCGGGTTCGGCGTTTGCACTAACGTCGATTCAGTTTTCCTATCTCTTTGCCTATTTATTTGCAGCAAAAAAGGGCATTTACTTTTTTGAACCTTCGATTTGGGGTGATTTAGAAAATTCAAAATGTATGGCAGTGGAAAAAACAGGAGTGCTTACGGATAGCAAACCTGAAGTGCAAGAAGTTATTAGTTTAACAAATTATTCCACTTCAGAAATTTTGTCTCTCGCAGCGAGTTTGGCTGTAGTCAGTAAAAATGCACGGTTTGCTGCGTTAATACAGCGAGCCAATAGCTCAAATGTGGAACTGTATGAAATTTCAAAAATTATCGATAGTGGTAATAAATTTGTGCGAGCAGAACTTCAATCAAAATTAATGACCTTGGGTTCGCAAAAAGTCATGAGTGAAATGGGTTTGTTGACTGATACAATTGCGAGTAAGTTGAAACGTTGGCAGGGCGAAGGCGAAAATATCATGCTCCTGGCCGACGAAAAAGATATTCTAGGAATGATAACAGTACTTGATCCGATTCGCGCTGAAGTTGGAGAGTTTGTTGATTTATCCCATGAATTGGGGATGAAACGGCTTATTTTACTGACGAATGATAATGAAGGTAGCAGTCAAATAATTTCAAATCGATATGGTTTTGACGAGGTAATTCCTGAATTGTCGTCGTCGGAAATGGATCAGCGCGTAAAAGAGATTTCTGAGAATGAAGTTTTACTATCAATTGCGAGCCGGAAGCAGCAAGTGAATTCCAAGGTGATATCAGTGCACTCAAATGCTTTATTGTCGGGGCTGAGTCATGCAAAAAATCACATAAATTTTTTAGGAAAAAACTTGCTTGCGCTGCCAGGTTTGTTGAAAGTGACGGGTAAATTACAATCTCGAACTCGTCGTTTGATGAGAACATTAATGAATGTAAAAATTTTGATTCTAATTGCGGTTTTTTTGAATGTAATAGGTTTGGGTGCCGTAATTCTTATTGAATTTTTGTTGGCGGTTTGGATTCTATCTTCTACCTACAAACCTCAATTAACAATGAGCAAAGGCACGACTTTATAACCAGCCAGCCAGTGTGAGTATGGAGATTGTGCCAAGCCAAAGCATAATATTTCGACGAATAATGGCAATGCAGAGGTTGACAGTTTCCACCTCACAATCCTTTTCTTCCTTGGGCATATTAATCGCTCCAGCTCCCATGCAAGATAATAGTTGTTCATTACTTTGATTCTGAAGTTGGATTAATAGTTTTTCGTAATTTTCACAATAATTTATGGCGCCAATAAAATTTCCCATTGCGGCATAACCAAATGCAGTCAGACGTGAGGGAAGCCAATTAATAATGTCGTGGAAGAGTTGTACTGCTAAGGTAAATGCTTCTGGTGGCTGCTGGCCGTTTGTTTTCTCTTGTTCTGATTCTTGTTGTAGTAAACTAACACAGCGGTAGAGTAAAGCGCCCATAGGGCCAAGCAGGACAAACCAGAATACGACGCCAAATATCCGCGTATTGCTGATGTCAAACAATGACTTGGTGATTGTTTTATTTAGCTGATTTTTTTCTTCTGAATATAATTTGCGGTTTAAGATTTTTGACGCATTTTCCATAGCAGCATCCTGGTCTTTTTCTTCTTGTGAAGTGATAAAATTTTTGCAATGCGAAAAGAAGGGTTGGGGGCCAAATGAATAGAGCAGGATCGCGCTGGAGAATAAAAACTCAAGCGGTAAGAAAAGCTGATAGAGCTTAAGGTCTATGTACCCGACAATAAACGGCGCAGGGAAAAGGATTAACAGTGCGGCGATTTTTCCCTGTTTATAATTCAGTTTTTTGAAGATATAATGAATGAAAGTTTGATAACCACTGAACCAGCCAAAATTGCGTTTTGATTGTAACGGCTTGAAGAAACGTTCAGCCAGCAAACAAACTATAAGTGTTAAAATGATCATCTGTAACTCTCTTGTTTAGAAGCGATTTCGATTTAGCTAATCAGTTCTTTGTATTTTTCCCAATCAAAAGAATCGCCGGGGTCAGTTTTTCGATCCGGCGCAATATGACAATGCCCCGTTATGCGTTCGCTTGATAGTGTAGTATAGGTATTCAAGAGTAGCTTAGTGATATTTGCTAATGTTTGGTATTGCAATTCCTCGTATTCATCCATATCAGTGCCTTCTAACTCGATACCAATAGAGAAGTCGTTACAGCAATCCTGCCCGTCGTATTCAGAAACCCCCGCATGCCAGGCTCGTTTATGGAAGGGAACATATTGAATGATATGACCATCCCGTCGTATCAATAAATGAGAGGAAACTCTCAAGTGATTTATTTCTTTAAAGAACGGATCATCATCCGGGTCAAGCGTGTTGGAGAACAATTGGTTTATGTAGGGGCCTCCAAATTTGCCGGGTGGCAAGCTTATATTGTGTATCACGAGTAGATTGATTTCACATTGTTTCGGCCGATCATCACAATTGGGTGATGGAATAAATTCAGCGTTCTCTAATATTCCCTTATTTAGATCGATTTTCAATTTAGTCATGCTCTGTTCTGGCGTGTTTGATGATATTCCGTTTGATTATGCGCCAAAAAACCGTTTTGTGAGACAGTTTGCACTATAAAGGCTGGCACTGACTAATCATATAAATAAAGCATCCGATTTTATAGGTACTGTTAAGAAAATAATTGGAGAGACATAATGAAATTGAATGCTGCTCGAAAAGCACTAGTAGCCGTGTGTTTGTTTGGAATGACAAGTTTGGTAGTGGCTGCTGACTTTGTTGATGCCTATGAAGCTGCAAGTGCTGAAGAATACAATAAAGCTGCACGCATATGGCATGAGTTAGCACTCAAAGGCAACCGTGACGCTCAGTTTAATCTGGCTTTGATTTATCACAGTGGAGTCGCTGGACCTCAAGATGAAAAAGAAGCGGTTAAGTGGTATCAGCAGGCTGCATCTAATGGTCATGTGCAAGCACAGGAATATATGGCGGTGGGCTATCGTGAAGGTTGGTTTGGCTTGGATCGAGATGTTTCAAAGGCTGAATTTTGGGAAGCGAAACTAGATCAATAGAGTAAAGTAATTTTAAGTGCAAAAAAGGTCGCGGATGCGGCCTTTTTTTTAGGTTGTTGGTCGGCTATGAGTGTGTCTTACGCCATCATCAGAATGTGCAGCTTCACTAACTTCTACAGGCACCATATGTAAATGACCGTGACGGACGCCCCTCACGGCTTTGATAGTATCTGAAAATTGTCTTACTTCACTCACAGGGCCTTTTAATATTACAGTTTCCAGGCAGTTATCATGATCCAGATGAACGTGCATTGTGGCGTGTGTAAGCTGATGGTGAAGATGATGCGCAGAGGTAATGCGGCCCGCGAGTTCACTTTCGTGGTGATTGTAAACGTAGCTTAAACTTGCGACGCATTCACCGTGTTGATCTTCTGTTATTCGAACCGATTCCAGTCTATCTCTTATGACATCTCTAAATGCTTCTGATCGATTGGAATAGCCCTTTTGTTTGATGTATTCATCAAATTGCTTGGCCAAATCGTCCTCTAGCGAAATGGTGAAACGCTCCATATTTTGCCTCTATGCTTATTCACTACTGAATCGGATGAAATGAATACCCTGGATTAATATTCATGTTGTAAATATGTCCTGTAAACTTGAAGACAGCATCCATGCTGTCTACGCAATCTAAAGCCACGGTATTCCTTTCAACCGACCCTCTAAAGTGCTGTTAGTTATGAAAGTTGAAGCTAATAGTGAGAATGTCTATTAGCTTGATTCTAGTCTAATGGAAAAGCTAACTAATTGCAGGAATTAAAAGGTAGCCATAGCGCGCACGCCTATGACGAGTGTATTGCCGAGGTTGGGATCCATACTCGGTTGCTGGATAAATTGTAAATCAGGTTGTACTGTCACCCAATCCGCAATTTCGGTTGTATAAGTGATTTCGTAGGTGGTTTCTGCAACAAAAAAAGTTTCGGGGAAAGCAGCAAGAAATGCATCGGTTTGTCGTGTGTGTACTAGGCCAAATCCGAGCACGTCTGTTTCCCGCCCTGGTATGATGCCTGTGTAATTTAAACCGGCGGCATAAAACTGTCCGAATTGATTAAACTCAGATTTGCCGCGGCCATGCTTGAAAAAGATACCCAACTTTTCGCCAATCGACATTTCACCCAAGACGTAAACTCCGCCATTTCCTGCCCTTGGTTCTGTCAATATTGAAGCACCATTGGCATCTTCAAATCCAGAGGTGTCAGCGCGTAGGTACCATATTCCCATGCCAGCTTTAAAGTAGCCGGCTTCGCCAGGTTCTTTGTTAATCATGCCAAACTCAGTGGCAAAGAAGAGTTCTTCATTTTTTGGCAGTTTAATCTCGATTACTTTATCAAAAGCTTCATCGGTTGGTGCAGCATCGTAAACTGCCGCTTGAAAATATATTTTTTCACTTAAGTCAACTTTCAAACGTGTACCAAGTGTTGGGGTTGGGTAACCGGATGGGCCGCCATTTTCAGCAATGACTTGTCCCATACCAAAACCTGCATTCACAAATAAACTGGCGAACTCTGAGACATAAAATTCACTATTGAAATCATGTAGCCCGAATAGAGCCGATGAGTTGCTGTAAGGGAAGCTGTGGTCATACCATAATTCCACGATACGGAATGTGTTTCCGCCTGCATAGATGCCGCTGGTGCCGTGTAAATCACCTACTGCGGGACCTTTACCGTAAATCATTGCTGCGGAGCCGAAAAATAAGCCATCTTCCCAAAAACCAGCGGCACCCGTATCAAATTCGCCTACCAAATTAACAAGACCAAAAATCCCCGTTTTACTCTGTTCAAAATCGTCTTCAGCTGGTTCCACAATCCCGCCTGCGGTGACGGATAAAGCATCGACAGTGACCCCAATTTCGTAAGAGAAGGCCTCTCCAGAAGTTGCGCCGCCGGTTGGGCTGTCTGAGACTATGGTGGGGGGTAAATTGTGTTCTTCACGTTCGGTCTGTGCCGGTGCTGTGCTTTCGCTCGCGGGCTGAGTTGGTTCTGGAGTTGGTTCGGGTTCAGAGCTGGGCAGTTTTCGTAGTGCTTCCCGTGCGCGTTCAAATGGATCTACCGATAAGTTCGGCCTCCTATCAGCACCTGATGGTAGTTTGAGTTCTGCGTAAGCTGTTGAAATAACAAGGCTTAGGATTATGAAGACGGAATGAATAAAACGACCGATATTGTTTTTATTTGACATGCTAAACTCTTTTATTTCCTTAAATATTAGTAACTTTCATAAGATCCATCGTTGCAGTATAACGGCAGCGATTTGGAAAAGTTTATATTCACAATAACCACGGTTCACCCGATGTTATTGATCTTCTAAACGTAAACTAAACCCGTGGCTAAGCTGTTAAAACGTAAACAGTTTAATTTAGTATGAAAATAATATTTGCCCTGTTTAATGAGTAGTCACTAATCAGATTTTGATATCAGAATCCATTCCCAATATGTGGCATTTATCCACATTTAAAAAATTTATAGTGGCTTGAATTTATTCGAATTTTTTTCCATTATTTTTATTTTAAATTAAAACCACATTAAGTCGCTGTGTACCTACATCGCCTGTGGTTATTGCGTGGTTTGATTTGTAGTGTTTATGTGGTGAGAATGGATCAATAATCGATGTTAAGTTTTTATCTCAATGTGTGATAAAGCAACACAAGGCTTCTGCTGAAAAAACAACCATGTTTCGTAACGATTTATGTATCTATAATTTACTAGACGTGTTGATGCCACCATGGCTTACTTCTCAAATCGTGATTGCTTATAAATTGTGGTGGGTAAATTTAAAGCGCATCAGTTCTCCTGTTTGATTTATAATCTCACCTACCTCGGTTATTCACAGTCTTAGTATTAACATCGAAATGGCGAAACTAATTTTATTCAACAAACCGTTTGAAGTGCTCAGTCAATTTACGGATGAACTGGATCGCAAAACGCTTGCAGACTATATAAAAGTGCCGAAAGTTTATGTGGCTGGCCGTTTGGATTTTGACAGTGAAGGATTGCTTGCGTTAACAGATGATGGAAAGCTTCAGGATAATATTGCTAACCCAAAGAAGAAGTTACCTAAAACCTATTGGGTGCAAATAGAAGGAGAGATAGACCAAGCTGCCCTGGTGTTATTGCGTAGTGGTGTCTCATTGAAAGATGGTGTTACGCGACCGGCGAAAGTCAGAGTTATTCCTGAGCCAAAGTCGCTTTGGCCGCGAAATCCCCCAGTGCGATTTCGAAGTAACATTCCAACTCAATGGATAGAGTTAACAATAAGAGAGGGTAAAAATCGACAGGTAAGAAGAATGACTGCAGCAGTTGGTCATCCAACCTTACGATTAGTTCGTTTCGCAATTGGTCATTGGAATTTGACTGACATTGAGCCCGGTGAATATGAAATGGAAAATATACATTTGCCTAAAAATGATTAAGACAGTTTGTTCAATGATTTAAACTTGTTTTGCCTATCAAAGAAAATCTCAAACGTTCCAGACACACCCTGCTTGGTTAAATAAGGCCGAATGGTGTCCGCCGGAAATCGAATTGTTCTGCCGTCAAAGGAGCGGGTAAGGACATACTTGGCATCTCCTTTATAGACGGATAAAAATTTATCGTAACTAATGTCTAAATAAAATTTAATCGAATGACTCATGTAAGCAATTTAAACTTTACCGTTCAATAATAACAAGCGTGTTTTGGATTGTTGTTATTATTTCTCAATTACGGATGGATTTTCAATGGCTTTACTTAAACTAGAGGCAAAATTTTTGTCTTTAAGTATTACATGATCGGGTTGAAGTCCATTAGGGAACGACAAATTGGGATTACTGGTAATCAGTAGCGTAGTAATGTGTGAATTGAGACCTCTATTAAGTTTTAGCGCTGAAATGAGGGCTATTCCATTTAATTCTAAAATTTCTTGGGCTGTTATTAAGATATCGAAATGCTCATGAAGTAGTCGTATCAGAGCGATCATGCCGCTATCGACATGTGTGCTGTGGATATTCGCCAATTCCAGTTGTTTCTGACAAACTAAGTTGATTGTATTATTTGTTTGGCCAATAACAAGCGCTCGCAAACGATGATCTGCAGTTTGTTTGATGGCTTCCAGTTGAGTTTCAATGTTCGAGAAGTTTGTGCTGTTGGAAAGTAAGAGTGTGTGCGCTTCTTTTAAAATATCGACATACTTGAGCAATACATTGATATCAGATGGATCGGCATGTGATGCATTTTTAAAATTGTCACTGAGATAGTCTTCCATCTGATGACAAATGCTAGAGATAATTAAAAATCCGTAGGTGCCGCCACTGCCTTTCAAGCTATGTGTATTACGGAATAATGCCTCGAAATTTTCACTAAAATGAACGCCTTGTTCCAATTCTAAAATAAGGTTTTCAATTTCCTCAATTTTCGCTGGAAGTCCAGCTAAATAGAATTTAATCAGCTCTGCTAAGGCTTCGTTTGGAGACATATTAGTATCGTTTTTTCTCAGTGAGTGATAGGCGTGGTATATAGTCGACAACGAAGCAGTTAAAACTTTAGGTGTAAGTACATAATTATGATTTTCTTCGCGCTATGAAAGTTACATTTCTAACCAGTATTGATGAAATTGACGAAAACACTTGGAATTATGTGGTTTCTGATCGCTCATTGTTTCTCAGGCATCAATTTTTAAGCGGGCTTGAGCAGCATTCGTGTGTTGGTGAAAAGCTGGGTTGGTTGCCATTTCATCAAGTTGTACGAGACAGTGAGAGTAGTCAGTTACTTGCTGTTTTACCGTTGTACCTAAAATATAACTCCTATGGCGAATTAGTGTTTGATTGGTCATGGGCTGATGCATATACGCGAGTAGGGAGAGCTTATTACCCGAAGTTTGTCTCTGCGATTCCGTATACACCAGTGACAGGTCCTAGGCTCTGTGTCGCTGATGGTGTTGACGCCATGTCTGTTAAGTCATTGATGATTGATGCACTAACAGAGAAAGCGAAAGAATTGGATTTATCGAGCATTCATTGCTTATTTCCCATGGAAGATGACATTGATCAATTCGAGGTAAAACAATATGTCACCCGGTTAGCGTGTCAGTTTCATTGGCAGAACCGTGATTATGAATCTTTTTCTCATTTCCTATCTTTTTTCAGTTCGAGAAAGCGGAAAAATATTCTCAAAGAAAGAAAGCGCGTAACTGAGCAAGGTATAACTTTTCAAGTATTATTGGCTAAAGATATTGAAGAAGATTTATGGGAATTGATTTATTTATTGTATCGAAAAACGTTTGATGAAAAAGGTGGTTATGCCACTTTTACACTAGAATTTTTCAAGCACATTAGTCAAAAAATGGGAGATCAGTTGTTAGTTACGTTGGCTGTTTATAAGGGCCAATATGTTGCTGGCACAATCTGTTATCGTGATGATACCCATTTATATGGGCGTCACTGGGGGTGTTTTGAGGAGTTTGACAGTTTGCATTTTGAAACTTGTTATTATCAGGGGCTTGAGTATGCCATTGAGCAGAGGTTAGACTATTTCGATCCGGGAGCACAGGGTGAGCATAAACTCAGTCGAGGATTCCTTCCGACTAAGACTTGGTCTTGTCATTGGATAAAAGATGAGGATTTTGCTGGGGCTATCACGCAGTTTGTTGATCAAGAGAGGCAGTATATGGAGCAATATATTCAGGAGATGAGGCAGCATACACCCTATAAAACCTTGGTTTAATTAACTTTCATCGTCTGGTTATTTTTATAACAATTACTTATTAATTCCATAAAAAATGCTTTTTTACAAAGCATTACAATCATTGTATGGTATATTCCTGTTCGATCTTATTCTCGTATCTGCAAAACTATTTTTACCGGTACATTATCTGCAGGTGAGTCTGCAGAATTCAAACAATCGACACAAGGGAGAGCTTATTGTGACTACATCTGAAGCCACAGTAGAACGCCGTTCGCAATCACACCGCGCAATTCAAAAATTGGTAGATCATCGTACTCAAATGCTTTCGTTGTATGGTGAGTTGGCTGCTCACAGGCCGTATACCGGTGATGGTAATTTTGAATACATTAACAACCTGGTTCAACGATTTTGCCAGGCTTTAATCGATTACACTGCTGACGCCCATTTTCGCTTATATCGATTTGTTGATAACAACAAAGAACGTAGGGCAACCGTATCTAACGTAGCTGAAAAAGTTTATCCCTACATAGAAGAGAGTACTCAACTCATTTTAGACTTCAATGACAAGTATGATTCTGATGATAAACAAAAAGATTTATCAAGCCTAGAAAGGGACTTGTCTCTGCTTGGTGAAAAGCTTGCCGATCGCATTGAGCAAGAAGATAGGTTGGTAGATGTTTTAAGTTTTTCACGAACTTGAAGGTTTTATTCGGTCAAATAGGAATACCCTTTCATACCGGATTTTAATTCGATGAAGTAACTTTCTTTTTCAAGTTGGGAAAGTTGAGTTTTATTTAATTTTCCCTGATATATATCAAGTAAGCGATCACTGTTGTAGTGAATGAAATTTAGGAGTTCCTCAACAGTGTCGCCTGTTTCTGCTTCGGTTAGCAGAGTGCGGCCATCTTCATTAACCGATACATCCACAGAATGTGTGTCACCGAACAAATTATGCATGTCACCCAGTATTTCTTGATATGCACCCACCAAAAAAAAGCCTAACAGATAGGGTTCGTTTGCATTTAAATTATGTGCGGCCAAGGTCGTTTCAATGTTTTCGGACTCGACATAATTTTCTATCGTGCCATCGGAATCACAGGTGAGATCTTGTATGGTTACTCGTTTAGTCGGTTCTTCGTTTAAACGATGGATGGGCATTATTGGGAAAACTTGATCTATTGCCCAGATATCAGGTAGGGATTGAAAAATAGATAAATTGCAAAAATACTTCTCTGCAAGTTTTTCGTTAATTTCGTCCATTATTTCGCGATGGGTTCGCTGGTCCATAGAAAGTAAAACACGAATCTTTTCACATGTTTGATAATAAAGTTGCTCTGCATATGCACGTTGTTGTAATGATAATAGGCCATGAGTAAACATAGATTGTGCTTCAGATAACCAGTGACTGGCATCATGGTAGGCTTCAACCACCGAACGACTTGAAATATTTTCGTAGCTTCGCCAAAAATTGGATAGGATACTCGGATCATTTTCTTTAGGGGCTGAAATTAATTTATCACTGTTGTGAGATTCATTATCAATAATATTGCTAATTAGTACTGCGTGATGTGCAGTTAAGGCTCGTCCTGATTCAGTAATAATATTTGGGTGTGGTAAATCTTGGTCAGCGCAAGTTTGCTTGAAAGTTTGAATAATTACATTGGCATATTCTTCAATGGAATAATTCATGGAGCAATAATTTCTTGAGCGACTACCTTCGTAATCGATACCCAAACCGCCGCCAACATCAATGTGAGAGATGGGTACGTCGAGATGCCGAAGCTCAACATAATAGCGTACAATTTCTTGCAATCCATTTTGTATGTCTCGTATATTTGCGAGTTGAGAACCAATATGACAATGCATTAAGGAAAGGCAATTTGTAGAATTTGTTTCCTTTAACTTATCAACAATTAAAAGTGCTTGAGCAGCGGATAGTCCAAATTTTGATTTTTCTCCGCCCGTGTTTTGCCAATTTCCTTTGCCAATGGAAGATAATCGCAATCGTATGCCAAGATTAGGGGTTACTTCCATTTTTTCTGATTCGGATAATATGTGGTCAAGCTCCGAGAGTTTTTCGATAACAATAAAAACTTTATGGCCCATTTTTTGGCCCATAAGGGCTAAGCGAATATATTCTCTGTCTTTATAACCATTACAAATAATCGGGCTGTTTGATTGCGCTTGAGACAATACAATCATCAATTCTGGTTTACTGCCAGCTTCCAGACCCACATTATTTCTACTGTTTTGAACTAAATGTTCTACCACAGTTCGTTGCTGATTGACTTTAATGGGATAAACGGCAGAATAACTTCCTTTATAGCCATGCTGATCGGTTGAGTTGGAAAATGCATCACAAAGTTCAGCTGCGCGACTTTTAAGAATATCGGTAAAACGCAATAAAACGGGAAGCTCGAGTCCAGAATCTCTAACCATTTGGGTTGCTTGAAATAAGTCGATTTCATGATCGGATTTTTTATCTGGTTTTACCGTTACGTGACCCTTGGCGTTAATATCGAAATAGGGATTTCCCCAATGTTTTATACTGTAACGTTTTTTGGCGTTTTCAATAGTCCAGTCTTTCATTTGTTGGTATTGTCCGATGTAAGAATTTGGATTTAGCTAGCGGGCACGGTGCCCCAGAGACTATTATAGTCATATAATAATTTCTATGTTGCTCAAAGCGGCGCTTGTTTGTCAAGTGCTAGCCCGATAAGTGTAAAAAATGAGGTGGTAAATGGCAATGTCAGCAGATTGGTTTACAGAAGTTTGTGAAAGGAATGGAAGTTCTTTCTCGCTGAAAGTGAAGAAAAAACTTCATGAGGAACAAACTAAATACCAAAAAATAGAAATATTTGAAACAGCCGGTTTTGGAAATTTAATGGTTATCGATGGCTTTATTATGTTGAGTCAAAGAGATAATTATTTTTATCATGAAATGATGGCGCATCCTGTGATGTTTACTCATCAAAACCCTGAGTCAGTGCTGATTATTGGTGGCGGAGACTGCGGTACCTTGCAAGCGATTTTGCAACACCCTCAAGTTAAATCAGTTCGGCAAATTGAAATTGACGAGCAAGTTACACGTCTAAGTGAAAAATATTTTCCTGAATTATGTTCTTCCAATAATGATAAGCGAGCTGAGATTGATTTTATTGATGGCATAAAATGGGTTGAAAATGCGAAGGATGACGCGCTGGATATTATAGTGGTTGACAGCACTGATCCGGTGGGGCCTGCTGAAGGTTTATTTTCTAAAAGTTTTTATGAGCAATGTTGTCGAGTACTAAAAGATGATGGAATTTTAATACAACAGAGCGAATCTGCCCTTTATCATATGGATATCTTGTCGGATATGTATGAAGCCATGTCAGCTGCGGGCTTCAATAATCAATCAACATTATTTTATCCGCAATGCGTGTATCCATCTGGTTGGTGGAGTGCGACAATGGCAGCTAAAAATGTGAACTTAGAAAGTTTCCGCCAATTAGACGCAGACAATAAAATGTTTGATACGCAATATTATAACGCAGCAATACACCAAGCTGCGTTGGCAAAACCAGAGTTTTTTAAGCGTTTTCTACAGGCACGATAGAGTTTATATTTGAAAAAGTTTAGGTAAGATCTTCGAATAAAAAAACGGGTAGCTTTCGCTACCCGTTTTTAGTTGGAGAGAGATTGTTGTTACTTGCTTGAGGTAAACTCTGGGTAAGCTTCCATTCCACATTCAGAAACATCCACTCCATTGTATTCCTCTTCTTCAGATACCCTGATACCGATAATGGCTTTCAGAATAAACCAAACAATTAAGGCGGTAGTAAATGTCCATAGTAATATGGTTGCTAAACCTGTTAGCTGAGCAATGATGGTTGCATCTGGATTGGAAAATACAACTGCTATTAAGCCCCACATACCAACAACACCATGTACTGATATCGCACCAACAGGGTCGTCGAGTTTTAACTTATCAAGTCCAATGATGGAGAACACAACTAAGATGCCACCGACAGCACCAATGAAAGTTGCGAGTAACGGATCTGGATTTAATGGCTCAGCCGTAATAGCGACAAGACCAGCGAGTGCCCCGTTGAGCGCCATGGTTAAGTCTGTTTTGCCAAATAAAGTTCTCGCTGTAATCATTGCTGCAATTACACCACCGGCAGCGGCCATATTGGTATTTACAAAAACAAGTGCTACCGCATTAGCCTCACCAACGTCGGATAATTTGAGTTCTGAGCCTCCATTAAAGCCAAACCAGCCCATCCATAAAATAAAGGTGCCTAAAGTTGCTAGCGGCATGTTGGCGCCAGGAATTGCGTTGATGGAGCCATCTTTGCCATATTTTCCTTTACGCGCACCAAGCACAATTACCGCAGCAAGGGCTGCAGCTGCACCACACATATGTACCACGCCGGAGCCGGCAAAATCTTGGAAACCTAGTTGATCTAAGAAGCCGCCGCCCCATTTCCAGTAACCTTGAACAGGATATATAAAGCCTGTCATGACAACAGCAAATGCAAGAAATGACCAAAGTTTCATTCGTTCAGCAACTGCGCCTGACACGATAGACATGGCTGTTGCTACAAATACAACTTGGAAGAAAAAGTCAGAAAGTTTTGAGTAATAAGGTGCGTCATCGCCACCAGCTAAAACCGCATCTTTGGTATTTTCCGCACCGATCAAAAATCCAAAATCTGGAATAATCGAGCTATCAGATGCGCCGTACATAATGCTGTAGCCCATCAACATATACATAATACAAGCAATCGCAAACAATGAAATATTCTTAATGAGTATTTCTGCTGTATTTTTAGCACGCACTAGGCCTGCTTCGAGCATGGCAAAACCTGCTGCCATCCACATGACTAAGACACCTGATATAAGAAAATAAAAGGTATCCATTGCATAACTGAGTTCTTTCACCGCTTCCACAGTTTATCCTCCGAATTGAAATGAATTAAAGAGCATCTGAACCAGTTTCACCGGTTCGAATACGTATTGTTTGTTCCAGGTCGAAGACGAAAATTTTTCCATCGCCAATTTTCCCTGTTTGAGCTGCGTTGGTAATGGTCTCAATGACTCTGTCTGTTAGCTCTGCAGAAACTGCAATTTCAACTTTGACTTTCGGCAAAAAATCCACCACATACTCCGCCCCTCTGTACAATTCGGTATGGCCTTTCTGCCTTCCGAAGCCTTTTACTTCAGTCGCAGTGATACCTTGCACGCCAATCTCGGAAAGTGCCTCACGCACATCATCCAACTTAAATGGCTTGATAATCGCACTGATTAATTTCATTAAGTCCTCCTTTTGGTAGCCGCAAAATTTGCGTCACCGCTGATATAAATTCTGGTTGCATTTCCCTGTCACGGAATTTTGCAAAGAGAGAAGTGGAAAAATGGTAAATTCCTTGGTTTTTCTTTTTGTAAAATGACGTGCTAAGTACTTGCGCAATCTCGATTAGTGCTTAAAATTGGAAAGCATGAAGCTTAAAGAGCACGCTGCGTGCCACTTTTAAATAACCAATAAATACAATGGCTTGGCCTCGAATTTTTGCTTCAGGCACTACCGTGGTGCACTAACTTAGGGGCTGCAATCTTGTGCTCGCCCTAATTTGGTGCATTATTAGATTCGACGATCATTAGGTGGAATTTAATACTTTTGCTAAGGTGGCAAGTTGAAATGTGTTAACAATAATATAAAGAGGATAAATAAGTGATTGAGCCAAAAATATTGGATGATATTGCGCAAAAATTGGGATCTGTAATACCGGATGGATTACAGTCAATTCAGAAGGATGTGGAGAAAAATTTTAAAACGGTGCTGCAAAACAGTTTTGCAAGAATGGATTTAGTGACTCGAGAAGAATTCGATGTGCAAACAGAAGTGCTGAAACGTAGTCGTGAAAAGCTCGACTCGTTGGAAAAACAAATCACTCAACTTGAAGAGCAGTTGAATAACAATACCAATAAAGTATAAATTATGCCTCTCGCTGTCGTTTATAGCCGGGCTGGAATTGGAATTGATGCACCTCTTGTTACCGTAGAAGTTCATGTATCAAACGGTTTGCCCGGGCTTTCCATTGTAGGATTACCAGAAGCTGCTGTTAAAGAAAGTAAAGATCGCGTACGTGGCGCAATCATTAATTCTCATTTTGAGTTTCCCGCAAAGAAAATCATTATAAATTTAGCACCTGCAGATTTGCCAAAAGACGGTGGTCGTTTTGATTTACCCATTGCAATAGGCGTTTTGTTGGCATCTGGTCAATTGGAGGCTGCAGATATTGATGGCTATGAGTTCGTGGGAGAGTTGGCACTAGGAGGTGAATTGCGACCTGTAAAAGGCGTCATTCCCGTTGCCATGCAAAGTAAATTTGCAGGACGAAAGCTGGTGCTACCGGTAGGTAATGAAGTAGAAGCCGGCATGTTAGGTAATGTTGAACTATACCCTTCAAGTCATTTAATTGAGTTGAGTCGACATCTTGCTGGTCAAGCCCCTATTAGCCCTTTTTTCGCTAAAGAAGATAGACATCTCAATGTATTTCCTGATCTTAGTGATGTGAAGGGGCAGTTCCATGCAAAGCGGGCATTAGAGATTTGTGCCGCTGGCGGCCACAGTTTGTTAATGCTGGGTCCACCGGGAACGGGTAAAACCATGTTGGCCAGTCGCTTGCCTGGTATATTGCCGAGCATGAGCCTCGAAGAAGCAGCGGAATCAGCCGCGATTCAATCCATTAGTCATCAGGGTTTTGATTTCGCAAACTGGCGTTGTCGGACATTTCGTTCACCGCACCATACTTCTTCTGCTGTTGCCTTGGTTGGTGGTGGCGGTAATCCCAAGCCCGGTGAAATATCGTTGGCGCATAATGGTGTTTTGTTTCTCGATGAGCTTCCAGAGTTTGGTCGCCATGTGTTAGAAGTGCTAAGAGAGCCTATGGAGTCGGGGAAAATTTCAATTTCTCGTGCGGCCCGGCAAGCAGAATATCCTGCAAATTTTCAACTTGTTGCAGCTATGAACCCGTGTCCTTGTGGATATTATGGTGATAGTAGCGGTAAATGTAATTGCTCTCAGGAAAAAGTGGCGCGTTACAGAAATAAAATCTCAGGACCTTTGCTTGATAGAATTGATATGCACATTGAAGTGCCACGCTTATCAAATATTTCTCAGCTATCAAGCGATGATAAATCAGTAGAAAGTAGCGATGTGATTCGGCAGAGAGTAGAAAAGGCGAGATTAATTCAAATGCGCCGTGTTAATAAGGCCAATTCTGATATGGCTGTTAGTGAGATTGATGAGTTTTGTTCTCTTGATTCAAAAGAGCAAGACTTTTTACTGAAAACCATTGAAAAGTTTGATTTGTCGAGTCGTGCATATCATCGAATATTAAAAGTTGCTCGAACCATTGCAGATTTAGATAAGCAATCCCAAATTTCGCTTCCGCACATAGCGGAAGCGATTAATTTCCGGAGGCTGGATAGGGCTTAACTTTAGTTCATTCCACCGGCTTTATGGGAAAGTTTCCCTAAAGCACCTGCGATTTTTTTCAAGCTGCCTCTGCATTCATTTTTTAGTTGGTGGCGGTCGGCAATGTAATTTGGGTCATTGTAGCTTAACCAAACTTGACCGCCATTATCTTCCCAAACCAACATTTTTTGTGGTAAATCAATAGCGATGCTGCGCTGACATGCCATCATGGGAGAGCCAATTTTAGGATTGCCAAAAATTACTAGTTCTGTGGGTTTTAAGTCAACGCCAACATTTTTTGCACCTTGAGAATGTTTCACATGTGCCATAACTTTCATTCCCTTTTTTTTAGCAATACCAATAAAACGTTCGGCAGTTTCCGCGACTTTGAATTTACTTTTGACATTTACAACGCCGTCGGCAGCAAACGTCATGTTGCAAAATAAACCAACAGCAAACAAGAGAGATATTTTTTTCATTGTTAACCTCGAATTTAAATTAAATCACCAACTGATTGAATTTCGCTTAGGTATTCGCGAGTCAATACTTTGCTTTCTTCCACAGCTGGTTGGTCGAAGGCATTGATTCCCATTAATGCGGCAACAACCACGGTTTCCATTTCAAGCAAAATAATTAACTCGCCCAACGCATAAGCATCCCGCTCTAATAAGGCCAAGGTACGGTTTGGTCTTCCACGTCGACTTAATGTCGTACGGGTAGCTTTTAGTTCGGAAATGAATAGCTCACCAATGGTGTGTCCTGCTAAAGGCGTGATAGCTGGAATGTCTTTAAACCGAAGGGGGACACGCCGACCGCGAAACCGAAAGCCAGGATCTGTTATGAAGGTAACTAATTTGTCATCGGGTCCTTCAAGTAATAATTGCAATTGAGAGTGTTGATCCGTTACCCCATGTGCTTCCGTTGGAGTTAAACCTTGATGTTCGCCATTGGCATCTATTTTCCCCAAGCTTTCTGCCCATAATTGTCGAAACCAATTCACGACAAACCGTAAATTATCTGCATAAGGCATGACTAAACTGATGGTGCGACCACGTTGTGCATGTAAATATTGAGCGGCACCATTATAAAAAGCAGGATTTTTTAAAATATCATCTTCTGAGCAGCGGTTTACCATGCCGCGTGCACCTTCTAATACGCCAGCGATGTCAACGCCACCAATATAAGCGGGTAGTAGACCTACAACTGACAATACAGAAAAACGCCCACCGACGGGTGGATGTTCGATAACTTCAATTTTTAGCTCCTGCGCAAGTTTATATAATGCGCCTTCTTTATTTTCTGTGATGATTAACGTGTGTTCAGCAGCCTGATCGTAACCCAACTCATGTTCCATTATGGGTAGGGTTGTGAGAAATTGACTGAGAATTTCTGCTGTATTTCCAGACTTGGATACAACTAATAACAGTGTTTCGTTCCAGTCCACTGTTTCCAGGTTAACCATGGTTGACGGATCGACATTGTCATAAAAAGTTACGCTGTTTTTTGGATTTACATCGCCAAGGGTGCGCACTAACATTTCACCGCCCAGTGATGAGCCTCCTATACCAAAAACAATTGTTCTAGAAAACTGGCCTGCGATTTTCTGTCCGCGTTGTTTAATTGCTTTTATATTGCTTTTGTGCGGTAAATTAAGAAATGTTGGGCTTTCGCTATTGATCCAATCCTGAATTTGTTTGCGCAATGGATCAAGCCTGTGTGAGAGTGCTTCAATCTCCTTATCAGAAACGCCGCCATCTCCGATGCCATGATCAAATAAGTTGGAATTGTCTATGGATAAACGTGAAATTTCAACCAAATCGATATCTCCTATAGCTGATTAAGTTATTTATTTATTTTGATGTGAGGAAGTTGCATCAAAATAAATTGTGTATAAAGCATAGATTTATTCAGATTGATGTTCCAAAACAACGCCGGCTAATGGTGGTAAATTCAGCACAATTGAGGAGTTGAATTGCTTCCAAGGTGTATCCTCCGTGTAAATGCTGCCATTGTTGCCGAGGTTACTTCCGCCATAATGGCTCGAGTCTGAATTCAATAATATCTCATAACTTCCTGGTTTAGGGGCTCCAAGCCGATAGTTTTCTCTTGGCACCGGCGTAAAGTTTAGTACAACGAGTAGTGTTTTCCCATTGTGTATACGTTGATAACTGATAATCGATTGGCTTGCATCCTCGCAATCGACCCACGAAAAACCTTGTCCATCGAAGTCATAATAATGAAGAGCGGATTTGGTTTTGTATAAAAGATTGAGGTCACCAACTATTTTTGATACTCCTTGGTGAGCTGGATAGTCCAGTATATTCCAGGGTAAAGTGGCATCATGGTCCCATTCTTCGTACTGCGCAATTTCGTTACCCATGAACAGTAATTTTTTGCCAGGGTAAGTGAACATATAGGTATAAAGCAGGCGTAAATTTGCAAATCGTTGCCACTCATCCCCCGGCATTTTGCGGAGCAACGAGCCTTTGCCGTGAACGACTTCATCGTGAGAGAAAGGTAAAACAAAATTTTCTGTAAATGCGTACACCATGCCAAAAGTTAGGCTATTGTGATGATGTGTCCGATGCACGGGGTCCTGGCTCATATAGGTCAATGTATCGTGCATCCAGCCCATATTCCATTTCATGCTAAAGCCGAGTCCTCCATCATATGGTGGGCGAGATACAGAAGGCCAGGCTGTGGATTCCTCTGCAATTAGCAGGACACCCGGTAATTGTTCTTGAGTCACGGAGGTTAGATGTTTGATAAATTCAATAGCTTCCAGATTCTCATTACCCCCATGTTCATTGGGTACCCAGTCATTGGGTTCGCGAGAATAATCCAGGTAGAGCATTGAAGCAACTGCGTCAACGCGCAATCCATCGATATGAAATTCTTGCATCCAATACAGCGCGTTGGCGACTAAAAAGTTTTTTACTTCTTTTCGGCCATAATTGTAAATATATGTGCCCCAATCGCGATGTTCACCTTTGCGGGGATCTTCGTGTTCATATAACGCAGTGCCGTCAAAGCGTGCGAGGCCATGTGCATCCATGGGGAAATGTGCTGGCACCCAGTCCAAAATAACGCCGATGTCATGCTGATGCAAATAATCAACAAAATAGCGAAAATCTTCATTGTCACCGAAGCGGCTGGTGGGTGCATAATAACCCAATGTTTGATATCCCCATGAGGCATCCAAGGGATGTTCTGTGATGGGAAGCAATTCGATATGGGTAAAGTTAAGTGGTTTAAGGTAATCCACCAATTGGTGGGCAATTTCTCGGTAGTTTAGAAAGTGATGATTTTGATCGCGCTGCCAGGAGCCGAGATGAATTTCATACGTGGATAAAGGTTCATGTAACCATTGGTTTTTAGCACGCTTTGCTATCCATTCATCATCCTGCCATGCGTATGATGATGTTTGTGTAACAATCGATGCAGTATTGGGTCGCAATTCAGCCATTCGACCGTAAGGATCGCTTTTAAGCAAAGCATTGTGATTTTTATCTATAATTTCAAATTTGTACAATTCGCCAGCTGGGAGGCCTGGGATAAACAACTCCCATACGCCACTACCACCGCGGTTGCGTAAAATATGACGTCTACCGTCCCAATTATTAAAGTTGCCAACGACACTTAGTTGATTAGCGTTGGGCGCCCATACACCAAACAATATACCCTCGATGCCATCAATTGCTCTTGGATTAGCACCTAACACATTGTAAATATGCCAGTGATTACCTTGGGCAAATAAATGTAAATCAAAATCTGCAATGACTGGTTCAAAAGTATAGGGGTCAGTAAGTGTTTGGCTCGTCTGATTATCGTAGGTAAATGTTAACTGGTAGTGTTTGGAAACTGTTTTAGCATCGCCATGCCACTCGAAATAATCGGTTTCATCAACGCGTGACATGGTTTGCTGATTATCGACAATGAGAACGCTGACTGTATTAGGGCTAAACACACGGATATGAATTTGATCATTGTCATATAATGGTCCGCGAGTTTGAAATGGATCATGTGTGTGATTTGGCGATTTGGTTTTTTTTGTGGTTAGCGTTTTTTTCATAATGAGTAATTGCCGAATCGCAGAAAAATAAATCAGTTAATAGTTTAACAAATCCTGCAAATTTTAACTGTATTATTCTCAATATTTGAGGTGGGTTGTACTCCTTGCGATTGTACTTGGATTTTAGGGAGCACAATTATCGATAATTATTCTTTGGTCGTTTAATGTCTAGATGCCTTATGATAAAATTTGAACGAGTCAAATGTCCTAAACTTTTATCGGCCAATGCGAGTTTGAATATCGCTGAGGATTATGTGAATTGAGTGGGGAGCTAGTCGTAATGGAACAAGAAGAAGATCCACGTTTTGTCAGTCGATTGACGCGTAATACTTTTGCAATAATATTAGCAGGTGGGCGCGGATCCCGCTTAAAACAGTTAACAAAATGGCGTTCTAAACCCGCGGTGCCGTTTGGTGGTAAATTTCGCATAATTGATTTTCCCCTATCAAATTGCCTGAACTCGGGTATTCGTCGTGTAGCGGTTGTTACCCAGTACAAAGCACATTCTTTAATAGTTCACATACAACATGGCTGGAGTTTTTTGCGGGCTGAGTTAGGGGAATTTGTTGAATTGTTGCCCGCGCAGCAGCGAATTGAGACATCTTGGTATTCAGGCACAGCTGATGCAGTGTACCAAAACTTGGATATTATCCGGCGCCATAGTCCAAAGCACATTCTCATTTTGGCTGGCGATCATGTGTATAAAATGGATTATGGAAAAATGCTAGCATTTCATGCATCGAAGAATGCGGATATGACAGTTGCTTGCCTCGAAGTTGGATTGAAAGAAGCATCTTCCTTTGGTGTTATGAATACTAATGAAGCAGGACGAGTAATCAGTTTTGAAGAAAAACCGAAAGAGCCAGCATCGATTCCTGGCCGACCAGGGGCTGCGCTGGCGTCCATGGGGGTTTACATATTTAATGCCGAGTTTTTATATGAGCAATTAATTAAAGATGCGGATACCTCGGGTTCCAGTCGTGACTTTGGTCACGACATTATTCCAAGTCTGATCAAAAAATATCAGGTGTTTGCTTATCCTTTTCGACATGGAAAAGAAGATAAACAAGCATATTGGCGAGATGTTGGTACTGTTGATTCTTTCTGGAAAGCCAACCTTGAGCTTATCGGCATAACGCCAGAGTTAAATTTATACGATCGTGAATGGCCAATTTGGACATATCAAGAGCAATTTCCACCAGCCAAATTTATTTTTGATGACAATGATCGTCGAGGCATGGCGGTAGATTCAATGGTTTCTGGCGGCTGTATCATTTCCGGCTCCCATGTGAGGCATTCTTTGTTGTTTTCTAATGTGCGCATTCATTCGTTTTCCGAAGTTGAAGATGCAGTAATTTTGCCTGAAGTCGAAATTGGCAGAAACTGTCGCTTGAAAAAAGTTGTGTTAGATAAAGGTTGTAAAATTCCTGATGGAACGGTGATTGGGGAAAATAAGGAAGATGATGAAAAACGTTTTTATGTTAGTCCTGAAGGCGTCGTGTTAGTGACACCTGATATGTTGGGATTTGACTTGCATCATGTCCGTTAGCAAAATTAAACTCGTTTTATGTTGGCACATGCATCAACCCTATTATGTTGATACCTCAAGCGGCGATTTTATTCTGCCATGGACCTATTTACATGCCATAAAAGATTATGCTGACATGGCTAGTCATCTAGAAGCTAATCCTGCAGCACATGCTGTTGTTAATTTTGCGCCTATATTGTTGGAGCAAATCGACAGTTACGATAAACAATTAAGCGCTTGGCAAACCAAGGGGGAGATTATTAAAGATCCTCTGTTAGCGGTATTGGCTGCGGATAGTGTTACTGATTGTTTAAAAGAAAAAGATTTTCCATTAATAAAAAGTTGTTTACGTGCCAATGAAGAACGCCTAATAAATCGATTTCCACAGTTTCAACAACTCGTAACCTTGGCTCATTATTATTCTAATCATGATGGATTAGAGCTTTACATTAGTGAACAATTTCTATCAGATTTGGTGGTTTGGTATCATTTGGCATGGCTTGGTGAAGCTGTTCGCCGAGAACATGAAGAAATTGGTGCATTACTAAAAAAAGAAAAAAATTATAGTGCCGCCGACCGGCAATTATTGTTAAGTGTGATTGCTGAAATAATTGAGGGTATTATCCCACGCTATAAGAAATTGGCGGAAGATAAACAAGTTGAATTAGCATTTTCACCTTATGCTCATCCTATCGTTCCACTGTTGCTGGATATTAATAGTGCACAGCAAGCGGCGCCCGATATGCCGCTTCCAGAAAGCACAGTTTATCCAGGTGGTATGGAGCGTGCTAAGTGGCATTTTGAACACGGAGTTAAAGTGTTTGAATCTTATTTCGGTTTTAAACCCACTGGCTGTTGGCCGTCCGAAGGCAGTGTTAGTGATGAAACTATTAAACTTAGCGCTGATATGGGCATTCGATGGTTAGCGAGTGGCGAGTCAGTATTAAGGAACAGTCTAGCGCAAACAGATCTTAAAGATGATGCTTGTATTCATCAGGCATATCAATTGAACGAGATACCGGTAACCTGTTTTTTTCGCGATGACGGACTTTCAGATTTAATTGGTTTTAATTATTCCAAATGGCATGCAGATGATGCTGTAAAGAATTTAATTCATCACGCTGAAAATATCGCTGCAGCTTGCCCGGATAAAGATAATGCAGTGATATCTATAATTTTGGATGGTGAAAATGCCTGGGAATATTACCCGGAGAACGCATATCACTTTCTGTCTGCTTTGTATAAGACCCTTGCTGAACATGAAGCCATTGAGCTATGTACTTTTTCCTCTTGTGTTGAAAAGCAGGTAAAAGCATTTCAGTTACCGCACGTAGTCGCTGGAAGCTGGGTTTACGGCACATTCTCTACCTGGATTGGGGATGCAGAGAAGAATCACGCTTGGGATTTATTGTGTTCTGCGAAATCGGTATACGATGAAGTGATATCATCCAATCAATTTGATGATGCTAAAAGAAAACTAATTGACCGGCAGCTTGCGATTTGTGAAGGTTCCGATTGGTTTTGGTGGTTTGGGGATTACAATCCTAGTGAGTCCGTTAATGATTTTGATAATTTGTATCGAAAGCATTTGAAACAATTGTATCTCTTATTATCACGTCCCGCTCCATCATCTCTGGATAAGCCAATTAGCCAAGGAGGTGGGGATCCCGCTGCTGGTGGCGTTATGCGCCACGGTAGTCCTGCATGAGTTTACGCGAACGAAAAGCAGGGATCTTGTTACACCCAACTTCTTTACCTGGTGGTGAACTCAATGGAGATTTCGGCAAGGATGCGTTTGAATTTGTCGATTTTATTGCCCAATGTGGTTTTAAATTGTGGCAAGTTTTACCCCTAGGTCCCACCCATGAGGATAACTCCCCCTATCAATGTCTTTCTGCACATGCAGGTGATCTAAAACTTATTTCCGTTGAGCGTTTAGCTGAAAATTCGTGGGTTGATGAATCGGTTTATCAACAATTTTTAAGCCAACAACAAAAGTTAAAAGCGCTGGATAAATCTGCTTATCTTAGGTTTTTTTTATCACAATTTGAGAGCAATGCTGACGAAAACGAAAAGCGAGAATTTAATGAGTTTTCTACTGCGCAATCCTATTGGTTAGAAGATTACGCATTATTTGTTGTTCTTAGGAAGAAACATCAAAATCTAAGTTGGACAGATTGGCCCAGTGAATTACGTGAGCGGGAGCAAGATGCTCTCTCAATTGCGAAACGAGAATATTGTAAAGAGATAGTTCAAGTAGAGTTTGAGCAATTTTGTTTTTTTCAACAATGGATGGCTATTAAAAGTTATGCAAATGAAAAAAATATTCAGTTATTTGGAGATATTCCTCTTTTCGTTGCCCATGATAGTGCAGATGTTTGGGCTCACCGTGATTTATTTAAACTAGATGAGGATGGTCATTCGCGATTCATAGCCGGTGTGCCGCCTGATTATTTTTCTGAAACAGGTCAGCGATGGGGAAACCCATTGTATAGTTGGGAGGCGATTGTCGCTGATGATTATCTGTGGTGGATTAAACGTTTGGAAACGCAGTTTTCATTATTTGATTTGGTGCGCATTGACCATTTTCGGGGCCTGGAATCGTATTGGGAAATTCCTGCGGAACACGAAACAGCAATAAATGGATATTGGGTTACAGGTCCTGGGTACGAATTTTTTAATGCCATAAAAAATAAATTTGGTGAAGAGTTGCCACTCGTTGCAGAAGATTTGGGGCTTATAACGAAGGAAGTTGACGACCTTAGAAAAAAAGTGGCCTTGCCAGGAATGAAGATTCTTCAGTTTGCGTTTGACAGTGATTCTCAAAATCCCTATTTGCCACATAATCATGAAATTCAGTCCGTGGTTTACACGGGTACCCATGACAACGATACAAGTTTGGGGTGGTATCAAAAATTAGCTGAGCCAGTGAAAGTTAAAATGCATCGCTATTACGGCGAATCACCCGAAGTTATGCCATGGTTACTGATACGAAGTGTGTTTTCTTCCGTTGCACAATTAGCTGTTGTACCCATGCAAGATATTATGTCTCTTGACTCAAGTCATCGCATGAATATTCCAGGAACTATTGAGGGCAATTGGAGCTGGCGTTTTGATTGGCAAGATGTCGATAAAAAACAACTGGCAGAAAGAGTTCAGGAGTTTGTTCAGCTTTATTCACGCTAGTAATTTTTCGACGCGTGAATGATAGGAATTTGACGACGTGAAAAGAAGATAAGGTTTGGTACCGAGGGTCGGAGTCGAACCGACACGGTGTTGCCACCACTGGATTTTGAATCCAGCGCGTCTACCAGTTTCGCCACCCCGGCTAAGGAGGCGTTAGTATAATTAATATTAGAAAAACGGCAAGTACTATTTGGTCCATTCGATTCCAAATCCTCTAATCGCAAAACTAGAACATAGATTGGTCGAGTTGTAAGCCTTATCGGAAAATTCGGTAAGTTTTATATTACATATTTAAAATGGTTATGCATTTATGCTAATATCTTGATTTTAAAGAAAATTATCGAGTAAATGTCATATTTTTCTTTTCGATTATTTTATCGCCAGGTATTTTCTTTTTGGGCAGAGTGCTATTCTTGCGAGCGCTTGTGGAATTGATATGCATACATGGTTTATCAGTTGACGACGAAATCATGAGTCAATGACAAAAAAAATAAATAAATAAATTTACGAGGGACGTGCATGGAGGAATACAGAACACTTTTCTCATGTCATATGGATATGACGCGAACTTTTGTTTGGTAGAAAAGTGATTTGTTGGCGGCTTCCAGGCGACAGTCTTACGAGATAACGTTGTTTTGTTAGTCTTGTGGCTTGGTTAGCCGTCTTTTATTTTTATTGAAACTTGTGACGACACAATCCTGAAAATTGACAGTAGCTACAAATATTTTCTGCACCTGAAGCTGGCATCTCAGCGCCTTCCAATAGAGAATTGTATATCGTTAAGAGTCGTTTTTTTGTGTCGACTTTTAATTGTTCCAGTGTGTCTTTTTCGATGTAACATTTTTCAGCAACAGGTTTGGTATTGGATTCAAATTCCAGATAAGTCACTTTTGACACTTTTTGAGTATCATCTGTCATTTCAGTACTTGCTAACGCGTAATGGGCCAATTGTACTGCCTCACCCATTTCAACATCTATCGGGCGCGGTACGTTTCCGGTTTTGTAGTCGATTATATTAAATGCCTGTAATGATTGATCTAAACGATCAATACGGCCGTGTACGGAAACTTCGGGTGACAGGACAGCTTTCGTTTTAATCTCGCCGGTTTTAAATTGCCATTCTTGTTCGTGAAGCAACTGCCATTCGATATATTCTGGAATAATTTTTTGCCATCGTTTCAGCCAACCACGATGTTGAAAGTTGTCTTCGAGATCTGCCGCAAAGATTTGTTGCGAAATTTTGACTAATAAATTAATGGCTTCCTGTTTATTGCTATCTGAAAGCATTTTATGGAAAGGGCCTGAAATATTTTTTACGCCACCCGCGTGAAACGCGTATAGGCAGAGGTGAATTCGTTCGCCATAATCACTTTTGGCTAATTTCTCTTTAATGTCTTCGCTGACCTGTAAGCCGAGTATTTGCCCGGCAAAAAAAGCATAGGGGCATTGAATTAAAGTTTCATGTGCGCTTGCAGAAATGGAAGCGGGTAATAGGTTTTTATCGCTAATTGTCGCGCTTGAGTGCCGCGAGTCTGCATCCTTCTCGAGGTGTATTTTAGGACTTTTATTAATGATGTGATGCAAATGAGAGTTTTCCAGGCTCTGGTCGAAAGCGAGTAGATGAAATTGTGCAAGTAACTCTAACCAGGGGCTTGCCAAGGATTCTTGAGGACCTGTGTGATAAGTCAGTAATATATTTGGAGCCGATTCCAATGATGCGCGAAATCGTTGGTAGTTAATTTCTTGCCGGAGTTTTGCTGATGGTAAACCAAGTTCGTGTCGAACACTTTGATTAAAAAAGGGAGTAGAGGTGACATTTCCTGGAAATTGTTCACGAGTCATGCTGCCAATTATAATGCCATCATATTTAGCTAAAGCGGATTGTGAAAGCGATATCATTTCAATGGATGGGTCAAGTTTGAAATGGGGTGAAAAGTTATTTTCCTCCAATTTCAAACTGAACCAATGTCTAAATGTAACCCAATCCATGCTTGCATCATTATCAAGAAGAAGTAACCTAAGGTTTTCTAAGAGAACGATGATTTTATTACCCGCTTCATCTAAATTCAGTAGGTGATAAGCGCCTAATTGTTCAAGTGAGGTAATGAGTGAGTCTATATAAACTCTCGCCGGTTTAACTGTTGCTTGGTGGCAATCCTGCAGTGGTCTTGCTGAGTTAGAGAGATGTTTGAAAAGCTGAATTAGCTGCTTTGAATTTTCACTGTTGACGATATTTAGGCGGTTTTGTCGATATTCGCAAGCGTGTTGAAATCGCTGCAAATCGCTGGAAATGTTCTCGTGAAATATAAGGTCTTGTTCCAGGCGATAAATTAATTTGCAGTGAGCTTCTGTTTGTTGGAAGGAAAAGGGTGATTTTAGAATGTTTAATAAAGGCATGTAGTGAAAGTTTTCTTCAATACATTGAAGCCAGTTTTCAATAACCGATGCCGCTGCAGTTGTGGAAAGCGCCCAGCCGGCATGATCTATCATGCCGATTCCGTGTCGTTGAAGTAACGCTCTTACTCGCCGCGCAAGTTGTCTATCTTCCAGTATTAATCCAATAGCCGTGATATTTTCACTTAGCCAAATTCGAATTTGTGTGGTTATGGCTTTTGCTTCTTCTTCGAAAGAATTCGCGCGAAAAATAGTTAGTGAAGCCGATATGGGGTGGAGTTCCGTGCGGGCTCTGGCAGCACGTTGTTGTAAATGCAATTGTTGGTTTTCAAAAACTAATTGAACAAATGCTGAGAAATTTTTAACTGGACTCTGTTTGACTGTTGCATTTGAGAAATCGGTCACTAATTTTTTCACATAATCAGATTGCTCGTTTGGTGTAGCCTGTAAAAAGAGCTTTGCCTGATTTTGTTGAATTTGATGGTTTATCCATTTGGCCTCGCTGGGCGTAAAGTCGTAATACCCCGCGATGTAATAAAAATTATTTGATTTCGAATGTGCATTTTTTGAAAGTTGCAGCTGGTATTGGGTTTCACCATCAATGCGATTTGAGTCATTAAGTTGTTGATGCCAAGCGTACCAAAGTGTGTGAACAATATGAGCTTCACTACTTAATGATTGATTATCTGTTCCCTTGATTTGGTAAGCCTTTTCTAATTGTGCTTTGAATTCCTCAAAGCTGCTGGGAAGTGATACCTGGTTTTGAGTTAGCTCATCAAACAATTCCAGTAAGGCATAGGTTGATGTGAGTAGATTGTGTTTGCCAAATAATTTTTGATGTGACTGCAATGCATCAAGAAGTATTAATTCTCGCGTACTTGATGCTATGGATTGTGAGTTTATGGGAGTGGTTTTTGTTATAAATTCTTTAAAGGTGTAAATTTGTGGCCCAATTAAGGAGTTGTAAGACCTTTTTTTAGTTTGTTCTAATAAGATTTTTTGGAAGCGCTTTGCTTGTAAATAATGGGGGAATAATACAATGGTGTTTTCTAAAAAAGGTAAATGTTGTTCGCAATCACTAACAATTTCGTCAGCCAGGATTTGAATTAAGTCAGCATGATTAGGGAAAATTTTAGCAGTTGATTGCGATATTTTGGTATTCAACAAATATAATCGTTTAATTGATTATGAGATTATTTTTCGAGAAGGGGTAATTTGTCAGGTTTGCCATCCCATTCCTGAGCGTCTTCTGGTGGTGCTTTTTGTTCCGTTATCACCGGCCAGTTAACACAAAGCTCTGCGTTTAATGCAATAAAATGTTCTTGGCCTTCTGGCACATCATCTTCCGCAAAGATAGCTTCAGCAGGGCATTCGGGTTCACATAAGGTGCAGTCTATACATTCTTCAGGGTCAATCGCTAAAAAATTTGGTCCTTCATGAAAACAGTCAACAGGGCATACCTCAACACAATCGGTGTATTTGCATTTAATGCAGTTTTCCACCACAACATAAGTCATTCAAAAACTCCTGAAATAAATTTGGTCAGTGTTGCAACCATCAAAAACATCAGCTCATTTAATCAAATTCATCACTACTAAAACATCTACCTAAAAGACCGTGGTCCAACACTTTTATGGAAATTGCATCGTGTTTATATTAAATTTCAGGAATTGATGAGATTGCCAAGCCACGCGCTATTTTAGTAAGAAAAGATAATTTCTGCGAGCTTAGTTTAGATATTTTTACATAAATAGTTTATAAATTAGACAAGTTTTTCAGCTGATAAAGCTGCTCTAAGGCTTGCTTTGGTGTCAAGTCATCTGGATTGAGTTTTGACAGAGATTCAATTGCAGGGTTTTGGGGCGTTTCTATACAAAGCGCGAGCTGTTGTTGGCCGCTTGGTTCCGAAGTGGGTCGATTCTGATTTTCCAGTTCTATCAGTTTGCTTTTGGCATTATTGATCACTTTTTGAGGTACGCCAGCCAAACTAGCTACCTGTAAACCGTAACTTTGGCTGGCTGGTCCTTGCTTAACATTATGTAAAAAAATAATTTGATTGTTATGTTCCGTAGCAGACAGGTGAATATTGCTGACATTTTTATGTTTTTCTGGAAGTGTCGTAAGTTCGAAATAATGGGTTGCAAACAATGTCAGGCATTTTATTTTCTTAGCAATGTGTTCAGCGCAAGCCCAAGCTAGTGCTAAGCCATCAAAGGTGCTGGTGCCTCGACCAATTTCATCGAGTAAAACGAGGCTATTTGCGGTGGCATTGTGTAATATGTTTGCGGTTTCGGTCATTTCAACCATAAATGTAGAGCGTCCGCCCGCCAAATCATCAGATGCACCGATGCGTGTGAAAATTCGGTCTATTTCACCTATTGCGGCCTCCTCTGCAGGAACATAGCTACCAATATGCGCAAGCAAAACAATCAGTGCAGTTTGGCGCATGTAAGTTGATTTGCCGCCCATGTTGGGTCCAGTAATAATGAGTAATTTTCGTGATTCTGAAATGTCCACATTGTTGGGAACGAAAGCATTTTCAAGCACACTTTCTACGACTGAGTGCCTGCCAGCTTTGATGCGTATGCTGGCATTTGAATGTAATGTGGGTTGGCAAAATTTTAATGTGATTGCTCGTTCTGCAAGGTTGTTTAAAACGTCCAGTTCTGATATCGCATCTGCTGTGGTTTGTAATTGTTTGAGGTGTGCCTGTACATCGGTAATTAGTTTTTCGTACAGCGCTTTTTCTTTTGCTAAGGCTCGTTCTTTTGCACTAAGGATTTTGTCTTCAAATGTTTTTAATTCTGGCGTGATAAAGCGTTCACTCGCTTTAAGCGTTTGACGACGAATGTAATGACTGGGCACTGACTCTGATTGTAAACGGCTAATTTCAATGTAGTAGCCATGAATTCGGTTATAACCAACCTTCAGCGTATTGATTCCTGTTTGTTGTTTTTCTTGCTGTTCTAGCTTTAAGAGAAATTCGTCGCTGTTTTCACGCAAGGCTCGAAGTTCATCAAGTTCTTCATCAAATCCTTTTGCGATCACGCCGCCGTCGCGAATAACGACAGGTGGGTTTTCAATGATTGCTCTTTCTAATAACGATAATACTTGTGGATGTTGGTCAATACCCTTATGCAATAATTGTAATAACTCGGAATCGGTATGACGTTCTGTTAATTGATGAATTTGGGGAATTTGTGCCAATGAATCGCGTAATACCGCTAAATCACGCGGTCTGGCAGAATTGAGTGCAATACGTGAGAGTATTCGTTCAATATCTCCGATGCCTTTTAGTGCATCACTTTGATCTAAATAATTGTGATTTTGAATCAGGCTATTTATCGCTTGAAAACGTTGAGACAGTATTTGATGATTTCGAATAGGTCGATTTAACCAGCGGCGTAATAGACGGCTGCCCATATTAGTCACTGTTGAATCCATTATTTGGGCTAATGTATGAGTAGTGCCGCCTGAAAGATTTTGATCGATTTCCAGGTTGCGTCGGGTTGCTGCATCCATGATGACGCTGTCTTCTTGGCGTTCTGTGCGTAAGGATTGGATGTGGGGCAAGGCAGTTTTTTGTGTTTCTTTGACATATTCAAGCAAGCAGCCCGCAGCGCCGATGGCAACAGTTAAATGTTCACAGCCGAATGCGCTTAGATCGTGAGTGCCAAATTGAAATTTAAGTAATCGCTGAGCATTTTCCTCGTCAAATAACCAGGGAGATTGCTTGCGAATACCTTGTAGATTTAGGTTGAATATGTCACTCGAAAGTAATTCGTTCGTTAATAATTCTGCGGGTTTTAATCTTTCCAGTTCTGCATAAACAGCTTCTGTATTGCTTAACTCAATTGCAGAAAATCTGCCGCTTGTGAGATCAAGTGTTGCTAAACCATAAATATTATTTTCGTAGTTTAATGCGGCGAGTAAGTTGTCACGTCGCTCATCCAATAACGATTCATCAGTAACAGTGCCTGGGGTGAGAATGCGGCTAACGGCGCGTTCAACTGGACCTTTGCTCGTTGCTGGATCACCAATTTGTTCGCAAATGGCAATTGACTCACCTTGTTTTACCAGGCGTGCGAGGTATGGTTCTACAGAGTGAAAAGGAACTCCGCACATGGGAATAGGTTGGTCGCCAGATTTTCCACGAGCAGTTAAAGTGATATTTAAAATGTCCGAGACTTTTTTCGCATCATCAAAAAATAATTCGTAAAAATCACCCATTCTATAAAACAGTATTGTATTAGGGTGTTCTGCTTTGATCCGCAGGTATTGGCGCATCATTGGCGTATGTGTTTTATTTTTTTCTGAATCGGTGTTAGATGTTACAGTTGCTTTCGTTTCGACAACGGTCTCTGAATTCATAGTAAGTGAGTAATCGTTAGTTTGTTGTTTGATTGTGGAATAATGTTATTGAGCGAGTTGAGCGCTCGCTGAGGATAAGCGCATTTTGAGTCGCAAATCACGATACGCATGCGCGTACTCAAGTGCTATGTCAGCGCTGATGACTTTTTGTAGGTATAAGTTGTAGAGCGATTGATCCATAGTCGCCATATTTGAATTGTTTTCTTTGTCCATGAACTCGCGCATACCCGAAAAATCACCTTGCTGAATTAAGTCACTCATGTGAGACGAATTTTGCAAGAGTTCAAAGACTGCCACGAGTTTACCATCTTTATTGGGAACAAGTTGTTGTGCCATAATTGCTCGAATGTGCATAGAGAGACTTAATAAAATTTGTTCTTGTTTTGCTTCAGGAAATAAATTTAATATGCGTTCGATTGCTTGTGCGGCATTATTAGCATGTAAGGTTGCAATGCATAAATGACCTGAATCGGCGAATGCAATGGCTTGTTCCATGGTGTCTCGATTTCGTATTTCACCTATGCCTAGTACATCAGGTGATTGGCGTAATGCACTTTCCAGGGCCGCATGATAGGACTTGGTATCAACGCCAACCTCGCGTTGGTTAACGATGGATTGTTTATGTTCCAAAACATACTCAATGGGATCTTCTATGATAATGATATGCGAAGACTCTTGTTTGTTTCGTTGATCTAACAAGGAAGCCAATGAAGTCGATTTACCTGAACCTGAAGGGCCAACAATTAGTATCAATCCTCTTTTTTGCATGATTAAGTTAGACAGACCAGAAGGTATGCCGAGTTCAGCAGGTGTCGGAATATGTGATGGAATAGCTCGAATTACCATTGAGATATATTGTTGTTGGCAAAAAACACTTATTCGGAAACGTCCTATTCCTGCTGCCTTGTAACTGAGGTTGATTTCTAGTTGTTCGATGAAGCGTTGATGGATCTCTTCGTTCATTATCCCAATAGCGAACAGCTCGAGGTTTTCAGCACTTAATTTCTCAGATTCTGACTGAACAATTTTGCCGTTGATACGGTAGGCGGGAGGCTTGCCTTTGCTTAAAAACAAATCGGTTGCACCGAGAGCATTCATTTGTCTTAACAAAGCTGGAAATGAGTCACTCATTGTTTCACCTGTGGCAAGAGGTCTGTGTTGAGTCGCGATAATTTTAATTATTATTTATGGTGTTAAGCTTATACTAGCGCGGCCTATATTAAAGATGAATGGAAGACAAATCCAATGATAATTTTTAGTCAAATAATTCTTGTTAATTACTTGTGCAAGATGTCAGTCGGTCTAACATTTGAGCGTGAATTTTTACATTGCCCGCCAACAGGTTACCGTTTTCAAGAAAGTCGTTATTACCGTCTGTGTCAGTGATAATCCCTCCGGCTTCTTGTACTAGTAGGGCACCTGCAGCAAAATCCCATTTATTTAAGCCAAATTCCCAAAAACCATCTAATCTACCTGCTGCAACATAAGCCAAATCTAATGCAGCTGAACCCGCGCGACGAATACCAGCAGTTCCTTCGATCATGGCTTTTAGTGTTATCAGGTAGGCGTCGAGGTCTTGATCTGGTCGAAAAGGTATGCCGGTGCCTAATAATGCGCCATCTAATGATTTTCTTGGTGTAACACGAATTCGGCGATCGTTTAGCTGTGCACCTTGGCCTCTGCTGGCGGAAAAGATTTCATTTTTAAGTGGGTCGAATACGACGGCGTGTTCCAACTTGTTTCGATGTTTCAGTGCAATGGATACTGCGAATTGTGGAAACCCGCGTAAATAATTTGTCGTGCCATCCAATGGATCAATAATCCACACAAATTCATCACCAGCTTGTTTACCGCTTTCTTCTGCTAAAAAACCGTGGCTAGGGTAGCTTTTTTGAATAGTTTTTATGATTTCCTGCTCAGCTCGATAATCAACTTCGCTGACATAATCATTACGTGATTTTTCAGTGACATTAAGTGATTCAACATGATTGTATGAGCGAGAAATAACATTGCCTGCATTTCGTGCAGCACGAATTGCTATTGTAACCATGGGGTGCATGGGATGACTCCAGTCAGACGGTTTAAAAGCAATTGATGAATTTATCAATTGGGCGCGTAGTGTAGAGATTTCATGGCATAATGGCAATATATTAAACAATTATTGCCTGATTATATTTATGAAGAATCAAAATGTTCGAATTGTTCTTATTGAGACAAGTCACCCCGGAAATATTGGTGCGGTTGCCAGGGCCATGAAAAATATGAGCCTTGAGCAGCTGGCGTTGGTGAGGCCCAAAGAATTCCCGTCTGCTGTTGCGACAGCGCGCGCCTCGGGTGCAGATGATATTTTAGCAAATGCGACAATCTATGATTCTTTAGAAGAGGCGATAAAAGATTGTTCTCTAGTTATTGGTGCAAGTGCCCGGTTACGCTCTGTGAAGTGGCCAGAATTGACCCCGCGGTCATGCGCTGACTTGGTTCATAATCATTCAGGCAATGTCAATACAGCTATCCTATTCGGAAGGGAAGATTCAGGATTGACTAATAATGAGCTGGACAAATGTCAATATTTGGTTCATATACCGACGAATCCAGATTACCAGTCTTTGAATATTGCTGCAGCTGTACAGGTTATTTGTTATGAACTCCATTTGCTGGGGTGTGAAAGTAAAGGTGATGTTGTCTCTTCTAAGTCTCGAGCTAGCATTGATCAAATGGAAGGTTTTTTTAATCACATGGAGTTGGCTTTAACTGAGTTAGGTTTTTTAAGGCCGCCAAGCTGTCAAAAACTTTTACGCCGATTACGACGTATATACAATCGTGCAGGTCTTGATCAGACGGATATCAACATCCTTAGAGGTGTGCTAAGTGCCGCTCAAGGAAAGAAATATGATTGGTCTGCAAGAAAAAAAAGAAAATCTGAGCAGTTGTAAATTGAATTTGATAAAAAATGCCTCAAAACTGAGGCCATGATCGCCTGATTTTTTTAGACAGAGCGGCTAAAAAGTTTCATATTATTGAGAAATTATTATGTTATCCCAATTAAAAGAAGATATTTCCTGTGTATTTGATCGAGATCCGGCGGCACGCAATTGGTTTGAGGTCATCACAACATACCCAGGACTACATGCATTGCAAATGCACCGTATGACACATTGGTTATGGACACATAATTTAAAATGGTTGGCGCGTTTTTTATCCACGATTTCCCGTTTGTTAACTGGAATAGAAATACACCCAGGGGCGATTATTGGCCGACGGTTTTTTATCGATCATGGGATGGGCGTCGTTATTGGAGAAACCGCTGAAATTGGCGATGATTGCACTATCTACCATGGTGTTACGTTGGGTGGGACGAGTTGGAATGCAGGAAAAAGGCATCCCACGTTGCGCAACGGCGTGGTTATCGGTGCGGGCGCCAAGGTGTTGGGGCCCATAAATGTTGGTATTAATTCACGTGTAGGATCAAATGCTGTTGTTGTGAAAGATGTTCCAGAATCAGCGAGTGTGGTTGGCGTGCCTGGGCGTATGGTGATGAAAACCGAATCGCAAATGGATAAACGTCAAGAAATTGCGAATAAGATGGGTTTTGACGCCTATGGTGCGGCCCAAGACATGCCGGATCCTGTCGCAAATGCGGTAAATCGCATTTTAGATCACATGCATGCAATGGATGAAAAGCAGGAGCAAATGTGTGCAGCGCTCAAGAGTATGGGGGCTGCAATGGATGATATTAAATTGCCAGAATTGAACGCGTGTAAGCTTGATGATGGTGAAAGTGATGCTACTGATGAGCAAAAGCTCAATGCCAGTTGATCTCTATTATCCCCAGAAAAAACAGTGAGTTATGGTTTTTCGATGTGGGTTGTGGTTTGGTCTAGGAGGAATTTGATAAAGACACAGCCATAATATGGTTAAATGGTTGACAAATTTACTAGGGAACTGTAGTCTAGCTTTATTAATTCAATAATAAATGCAAAGAAAGATAGGAAAATGTTATGAGACTTACTACAAAAGGCCGTTACGCTGTTACTGCAATGTTAGATTTGTCCATCAACTTTCAGAGTGGGCCAATTACCCTATCTGATATTTCAAAACGCCAAGGTATATCGCTGTCCTACTTAGAGCAATTATTTTCAAAATTACGAAAAAATGGCTTGGTTGATAGTGCACGAGGACCTGGTGGTGGATATCGGTTGAGTCGGGAGGCTGATGCAATATCTGTTGGTCAAATTATCACTGCGGTTGACGAAAAAATTGATGCTACCAACTGTGGTGGTAAGGGTGATTGTTTGAACGGTGGCCCTTGTTTGACCCATGAATTGTGGTGTGATTTAAGCGCACAAATACGTGACTTCTTAAATAGCATTAGCTTGGGCAAACTGGTCAAAGACAGAGAGAAAAAAGAAGCCATGGGTGTCGATTTTGTCGAACAAAATACGCCGGTTTCAGATGAGCTCGCTAGCAAAACAGCTACGGTGATGTAATTTAAATTTTCATGTCTTAACATTAATAATGTTTTATTTTGACTTTAAGATATGACGATTTATTTTGATCATAATGCCACAACACCTCTTGATGGGGAGGTGTTGAATGCAATGCTTCCTTATTTAGAAGCGAATTACGCCAACCCTTCCAGTCTACATTCGCAAGGCAGAGTCGCGCGTAATGCAATCAATGTTGCGCGTGAACAAGTAGCGGACTTAATTAATTCACATCCCTCTCAAGTTATTTTCACTAGTGGTGGTACCGAAGCAAACAATCTTGCAATAAAAGGTACGTTGCGTGGCATGGGTATTGGGGCGCTAAGTTGTAGCGCGATTGAGCATCCCAGCATACGAGACGTGTTGAAGTATTTTGATGGGGCAATTCGAAATACCGAATTAGCCGTCAGTGAACATGGTCTAGTGTTAGAGAATCAATTGGCCGAAGTCTGTGGACAAGAAACATCATTGCTCGTGAGTGTGATGATGGCAAATAATGAAACTGGTGTAGTGCAAGACATTGCAAAATTGGCTAAAGTTGTACGAAATAAAGGTCATTTCATGCATACGGATGCTGTTCAAGCACTCGGTAAGATACCCATTGATTATTCAGGCTTGGGTGTACATCTAATGACTCTTTCATCCCATAAAATTTATGGGCCAAAAGGCGTTGGAGCCTTAATTTATGATAAAGCGATAAATATAGATCCATTGTTTCATGGAGGTGGGCAGGAGCAAGGGTTAAGACCTGGAACAGAGAATATCGCTGCGATTGTGGGGTTTGGAAAAGCTGCGGAGATAGCAAAATTAAAATTAGAAAAAAATCAAAATTACATGTTTTCTCTGCGAGAATATTTTGAATCTAGATTGCTGCAGATTCCAGGTGTGGTTTTATTTTCTTCCGGTGTTGATAGGTTAGCGAATACCTCGTTTTTTAGCGTGCCTGGCATTGATGGGGAGACATTGCTCATGCAAATGGATGAGTTTGGAATTGCGGTTACAAGTGGTTCAGCTTGTTCGAGTAAAAGCGAATTGCCTAGCCACGTTTTGCTTGCCATGGGCGTAGATGAAAGTTTAGCGAGGAATGCCATACGAGTCAGTTTTGGCTTGCAAAATACACAGGCTGAAATTGATGAGTTTTTTAAAGTTTTGGAAACTCAGTTGAATTGGTTTGGCTTATTAAATACAGAAGCGTAATAAGAAATATTGGAGCTATTAAAACAAATGAAATTACCCATTTATCTTGATTATTCAGCGACAACGCCGGTTGATCCGCGCGTGGCGGAGAAAATGTGTGGATATTTAACGATTGATCAAACTTTTGGAAACCCTGCATCACGATCTCATCAATTTGGTTGGGAAGCTGATGATGCGGTAAAGCTTGCGCGTCAACAGGTTGCTGACTTGATTAATGCTGATTCCAAGGAAATTGTCTGGACCTCGGGTGCAACAGAATCCAACAACTTGGCGATTAAGGGTATTGCGCATTTTTATCATAAAAAGGGCAAACATATAATTACCTGTAAGACCGAACATAAAGCTGTCTTGGATACGTGTCGACAATTAGAGCGTGAAGGATTTGAAATTACTTATATGGACCCAGAATCCAATGGGTTGGTTGACTTAAAAAAACTTGAGGCAGCAATTAGAGACGACACAATTCTTGTTTCATTGATGCATGTAAATAATGAGATTGGTGTAATTCTCGATATTGAGTCGGTTGGCGAGTTAACACGTTCTAAGGGTGTGTATTTTCATGTGGATGCTGCTCAGAGCGCAGGTAAAGTTCCAATAGACTTGAAAAAAATGAAAGTAGATTTAATGTCTTTTTCCGCGCACAAAATTTATGGTCCAAAAGGTATGGGAGCCCTATATGTACGTCGGAAGCCTCGTGTCCGATTGGAAGCACAAATGCATGGTGGTGGGCATGAGCGGGGCATGCGCTCAGGAACGTTAGCCACGCATCAAATAGTGGGCATGGGTGAAGCGTTTAGAATTGCAAAAGAAGAGATGTTTGCAGAAAACGAGCGTCTGCATATGCTGCGAAATCGTTTATATGACGGCATTTGCGATATGGAAGAAATCTATTTAAATGGCGATAAAGAGTCTCGCGTCGCTGGCAATTTAAATGTAAGTTTTAATTTTATTGAGGGTGAATCCTTAATAATGGCCTTAAAAGACATTGCTGTTTCTTCAGGTTCCGCATGCACATCAGCAAGCCTTGAGCCTTCCTACGTGTTGCGTGCAATTGGTAGAAATGACGAGCTTGCCCATAGTTCAATTCGGTTTACTATTGGTCGATTTACTACTGAGGAAGATATTGATTACACTATTAACTTGATTCGTGAAAAAGTTAATAAACTTCGAGAGCTGTCTCCCCTCTGGGAAATGCATAAAGACGGTATTGATTTATCAAAAATTCAATGGGCAGCACATTAAGCTAGAGTGAGGTTGTAAAATGGCCATTACAATGACAGAAACTGCTGCGAATCGTGTAAGAACCTTTCTTGATAAACGTGGAAAAGGTGTTGGCTTACGTTTGGCTGTAAAACCCAGTGGTTGTTCAGGTATGTCTTATGTGCTCGAGTTTGTTGATGAGATTGAAGAGGTTGACGAAGTATTCGAACAATTTGGTGTTAAAGTTATCGTTGATAAAAAAAGTCTTATTTATATCGATGGTACGGAATTGGATTATACCAAAGAGGGCTTGAACGAGGGTTTTAAATTTAATAATCCGAATGTAACCGGCGAGTGTGGTTGCGGTGAAAGTTTTAATATATAGTTGTTTGTAATAATAAAATCATTTCCCTATGGATCAGGATAATTATTTTTCGTTGTTTTCAATTCCTGTTAATTACACTGTGGATAAAGCAGAATTGACTTCGCGATATCTAGCGCTCCAAAAAGCGATACATCCCGATAAATTTTCACAGGGTGCAGAGCAGGAAAGGCTTTTTTCTGTACAGCAGACAGCTAAGTTAAATGAGGCCTATAACACCCTGATAAATCCATTGTTACGAGCTCGATATTTGTTGCAGCTAAATGGATTTGAGGTGAATGAACAAAATACAATAATGGATCCCGCTTTTTTAATGCAGCAGATGGAGTTGCGCGAAGCTATTTCATTGGCGAAGCAAAAACAAATCGAGGCGGAAGAGTTCGAGGAAACTATCGATCAGATTGATGATTTATATAAGTCACAGTTGCAAGAAATTCAAGAATTATTTAACAATGCAGCGCCCCAATATGATCGGATTTCAGATGCGGTGAAAAAACTACAATTCATTTCCAAGCTTAGAGAAGAAGCAGATGACTTGGCAGATACACTGGTAAATTAGTATTACGCGAGAAAAATAAAACAAATGGCATTATTGCAGATTTCAGAACCGGGTGAATCTACAGTTCCACATGAGCATCGTTTGGCGGTGGGTATTGATCTTGGGACAACAAATTCACTAGTCGCAACTATTCGAAGTGGCACTGCTGATACGTTACCTGATGAGAATGGTAATCATTTATTGCCCTCTGTTGTTCGCTATCTTTCTGATAATACGACAAATGTTGGAAGTGTTGCTGAGGCGTCAGCGGCATCTGACCCATTGAATACAGTGGTTTCTGTTAAGCGATTAATGGGGCGAGGAATCACTGATGTGAAAACATTGGGATCAAAGTTGCCTTATGACTTTGAACCTAGTGAATCTGAAATGCCCTTGATTAAAACGGTTGCAGGCTGTAAAAGCCCAGTAGAAGTTTCGTCTAAAATTTTACTGGCATTAAAGGAGCGGGCTGAACAAACGCTCGGAGGGGAATTAACGGGTGTTGTTATTACCGTCCCCGCGTATTTTGACGATGCTCAACGACAAGCGACAAAAGATGCCGCTCAGCTAGCTGGATTAAATGTGTTTCGTTTATTAAACGAACCAACTGCAGCGGCCATAGCGTATGGCTTAGACACAGGATCTGAAGGCGATATTGTCATATATGACCTGGGTGGTGGGACGTTTGATGTATCTATTCTTCGGTTAAATCAAGGTGTTTTTGAAGTGCTGGCAACCGCTGGAGATACAGCGCTTGGTGGCGACGATATGGATAGCGCTATTGCGCTTTGGTTAATGCAGCAAGCTGGAATTGATGAATCGTCAGCTGCGCATACAACATTGCGTTACATACAGCAGCAATCCAGGAAAATCAAAGAACACTTAACGTTCCAGGAATCGTTTGATATTCAATTGGAATGGGCTAATGAGCAAACATGGGCTGGCTCGATTGATCGTAAGTTGCTAAATGAAATTCTGTTTAGCATTGTTAAAAAAACACTTCGCCCCTGTCGCCAAGCGCTTAGAGATGCTGGTATATCGAAGCTAGATGTAAAAGAAGTTGTTATGGTGGGAGGTTCAACTCGCGTACCCTTAGTCAGGGACATGGTTGCAGAATATTTTGAATGTGACCCATTGGTAGATATTGATCCAGATCGCGTTGTTGCAATTGGGGCTGCCATTCAAGCGGATGTTTTGGCTGGCAATAAACCTGACAATGAAATGCTGCTTTTAGATGTTATCCCCCTGTCATTGGGATTGGAAACGATGGGTGGATTGGTTGAAAAAATTATTCCACGCAACACAACCATTCCGATTGCGCGTGCTCAAGAATTCACAACATACAAAGATGGTCAAACGGCGATGAGTATTCATGTGCTGCAAGGTGAACGTGAAGTTGTTGAAAATTGTCGGTCATTGGCTAAGTTTGAACTTCGTGGAATCCCGCCGATGGTTGCGGGGTCGGCTCGAATTCAAGTGGCATTTCAAGTTGATGCAGATGGATTGTTGAGTGTGACAGCCAAAGAAAAAACAAGTGGCGTTGTTAGTCATATTGAAGTTAAACCATCATATGGCTTGACTGAGCACGAAATAGAAACCATGTTACGTAGTTCTTTTGATCATGCTGCTGACGATGTGCAAATACGTAAATTGCGTGAGCAACAAGTCGAAGCCGATCGAGAGATTCTTGCGCTTGAAGCCGCATTAGCAGAAGATGCAAGTTCATTGCTAAGTAAAGAAGAGTTAGAAGCTGTAACTCAAGTATTAAGTGAGTTGAAAGTTGCTCGTCAGGATAGTGATGCAAGTACAATTAAAAGTGCTATTGAAAATGTTGAGCATGTTTGTGAATTTTACGTGCAGCGTAGAATGAATAAGAATATAGAAAAAGCCTTGTCTGGCCATAAAGTAGAGGAATTTAAGTAGATAGGTATGACTCAGATTATTGTGTTACCACACGAAGAACTTTGCCCGGAAGGTGCTGTTATAGACGCTGAAAAAGGCGTAACAATTTGTGATGCCCTGTTGGTGAATCATGTCGAGCTAGAGCATGCTTGTGAGAAATCTTGTGCTTGCACCACTTGTCATGTAATAGTCCGGGAAGGATTTTCCTCGTTGGAAGAGTCTACGGAAGAAGAAGATGATATGTTGGATAAGGCTTGGGGATTGGAGCCGGATTCTCGTTTAGGCTGCCAGGCGATTGTGGCAGATGAAGATCTTGTGGTTGAGATTCCTAAATATACCATTAACATGGTCTCAGAAAATCATTAATCTAGGGGGAATTCTCTAATGACATTGCGTTGGGTAGATTCGCTTGAAATAGCCATAGAGTTAGACGAAAAACATCCGGATGTTGACCCAAAATTAATTCGATTTACGGATTTACATCAATGGATTATGGATTTGGAAAATTTTAACGATGACCCTAATCATTCTGGTGAGAAAATTCTCGAAGCCATTCAAATGGCCTGGATTGAAGAGCGAGAATAAATATAGTTAATTTCTACAGCTGTTAGTTTTCCTGGTTGCTCGCGCAGTTGATACATAATGTTGCAGCGGGATCTATTTCTAGTCGTTTTTCAGCGATTTCCTCATCACACTGAATACAATATCCAAACTCTTCATTTTCAATTCGTAATAATGCGGATTTGATTTTAGTAAGCTCTAACTGTCGGCGCCGTTTTGCTTCGAGCGACATTGCTTGTGATTGCAAAGCATCCATTCGGGATAGACGACCAACTTTGGATTGGTCTAGTTCAACGATTTCGCTAGCTTCTTGGCCCCGTGCCTCTTCTGATTTCAAATGTTTTTGTTTAGTTAGTAAAAATTGCTTGAAGTGTAGAATATCCAATTGAATTGGCGCTTTTAATGTGGAATCACAGTTTTACGATTATCTGCCATTGGTATCATATTGATATAGTGTGGAATTGAGGCTATTGGCGCTATCTAAGTTGCTAATGTTGTCCATGTCATGCCCCTGGTAACTGCCAATATTTGTTGTTAACAAGCATGCTTCGTTTGTTTCACAAAGCCCGTTATCGTTACCAATGTCGTCATCCACAATTTCAAGGGAATTTTTCAAAAACACAACTTCACTTTCGTTTATGAATGTATGGCTGTGAGTTTCGTCAACTTCGTTAAGCTGATCACGAGCTGTGCTGCTATCTGCTTGGTTTAAACTCCAATCCTTTAGAATGCATAGGTTATTACCATTGCTAATGTCTTCTTCTGCAAAGTTACAGGAGCCGCCGCCAGATGATTCTGTTGCAGTTGTTTTACTTGCCCACGCGCGATGTTTGTTGTCAAGCTGGGTAAAAGTACTGGCAATCAAGAAATTAGAATTTGCGTTGCTGAAGTCTGGTATGTTGGTTTCGGTTGAAATAGGTGCGAACAAATTATTGGGTGCGATATCGTTTGTAGTGATGGTAGTTACATCATCGCAAGCAGTGTCAGGGCATGAATTTGTTGCGTTGTAAGCATTCAGAATATTTACGAGCAAATTTTCATTTTTTTCTGTATCAAAGAAGATTCCACTTGCAAGATTGTTTGCTGTGGTTAAATGGCTAAGAATATTGTTTTGAGGATTATTATCTTCACTCGCATTTTGTAGTTTAATTCCGTGTGATCCATTTGATGTGATGGTCGTTGTATTGATAATGTTGTCATTCGCACCTGATAACACTAGTCCACTTTGTCGGTTATTATAAATACTAACCTCTTGTAGTTTGTTGTTACTGCCAGTGATCACGATGCCATCGCCATCATTATGAGCGCTAGTTAAATTCACCAAGCTTGCGTGCGATGAGGCTATGGTTATACCGGACTCAGCATTACGGGTTGTTTTTGTGTTTAAAAGGATATTTTTTGAGTCAACAATTTGGCCGTCAAGAACTGAATTGCCACTGATGTAAATTCCACTTTCTTTATTTTTAAAGGCGTGACTATTGATAATTCGGGTACTAAAATTCTTGGATAATTCAATTCCGTTGCCCTCAGATTTTGAAACGGTGACGTTATTTAAAGTCACAAAACTCATGGATCTTGATCTAATCCCAATATGACTGAGGCTTGCATCTATATCGCCTTCAATCCAGGTGAAGGGATTAGATATTTCAATCCCAGCTTCCACAGAGGCAGGAATTAGCGTAACACCAGGTTCAATGATCAACGCTACACCATCAGCATTTGTTTGAAATGATAAAGAGTTGTTTGATTCAGCATGAACAACATAAATCCCAAGTGGCGAGCTAAGTTGGGAGGTTGTTGCCGCAACAACTGGATTGGTCCACCAAATTCCTTTGTTAGTTTCGTCTTGTGGTTGACCAGAAAGAGAAACAAGCACTTGATTTAATTTCCAATTGGGTGATTCGCCAAAAGTTACGAGATCAGTCAATCCTTTGCCATTTTTCATGCCAGCGCTAGTGATTTGAATGTGGGAATCCACCTCGTCACATTTCCATTCAAATACATTGAGCAAATCTTTAGCTTCAATGCCGTCGCAGCTTTGAATGTTATTAAAGCTCACTGTTTTTAATTCACCACCGTGAATTTTGGTGGTTTCGTTTAATTGAAAAAACTCGTTCCAGTTACCTGCGGATATATGAACGGGCATAACATTGTGGCAACTTGCGACAACGTCTATTCTACTGTTGCTTATTGTTCCGTTAGTGGTGGAGAGGGAGCAAAAACTATTATCAGGTTGTTGGTCGATCGTTAAATAAAAGACATCACCTGTTTCTAAGTTAGCATTTAGAGAGAAACTTTGATTATTAGTGTCAACAGTGACAGATTTGGGTGTAGTGGAAGTGGATTGAGATACAATCAAACTGTCATTCGGTGCTAATTCCGAAGTGGTGATAGTGATGTCATATAATGATGGTGTATTAAATTGATAATTTATTTCGAGCGGATTACCTGCTTTATCAGTAATCTCCCCATTAATATCAATTTTAAATTGTTGGCCAGCAGGAATTGATGCGCGATCATCAAGTGCAAACGTTAATATTTTTCCAGTAGCATCAAGGCTCCAAGTTCCAGAGATCTTAACATTCGTTTCTGATTTAATTTCCAGGCTGTTGAGCGTGGCGAGTGTTGCAGCATCCAATTCTTCGTTAAGTGTCAATGATATTTGGTTTGAATAAATTGATAGCTCGTCTTTATTCGATGGCTCTGAGCTAATCAATTCAGGTTTTGCTGTGTCAGGATTTTCTTCTAGCTCATCACTTGGATCGGCAAGGCCACAAGCTGTGAGTGAAACAATGAGTAGTAAAGAGAAAGCAGATCTAAATTTTTTTATCATAATATTTAAAGTCATTACGTTATCGCTCTGTGACGATAGATTATCCATGGCAAAATTGTACATTATTTTAGCTTAAATTTAATTAAGACAGCATGATATAAGATGCTGAAATTATCAGTATTTTTCAGATTATGCCTAAATTTCAAATTGTTATGTTTTTATCGAGACGAAATGTCTACTAAACGCGAATTTGGGCAAGAATACAAGAGTCGATGTTGAATTTTATGATGTATTTGTCAAAACAGGATTCGACCTGCAATGCTAGGTGGGTTAAAAAACAGCTTGCCAACGTAAGCCTAGTATAGAGTGATCAGAATGAAAACCGATGCTGTCATTATTCGAGCCTACAAACAATTGATAATAAAGAGAAATATCAAGATATTTGTTCTGTACATAGTCTATGCGGGGATTTAAAAATAATGATAATTGATCAAAATTTATTTGATATGCAGAACCGACTTTCCAATGCCGGCCTTTAGAGTATTTATATAAATCACCCTTAATACCCAGTTTGGTTTTTCTATCGAGGATATTGTCTTTGGTGTTGATACGCCTACCCACAAAATAACTGGAAATGTGCATAAGCCGGTCTTTGGTGGGGTAGACAAAACCTAACATCCATTCCAATGAAACTGCACTCTTCATCTCATAAGTTGTTGTTGTGTATGGGGTATTACTCGATACAGCGACTTCAAAATGAGAGACTTTGCCAAACTCTTCCCAAGTAAAAACAGCTGAGTAGGGGTGGCGCGGTGAAAACGTTGAATTACTGCTTGCCGCCAAGGCTTCGTCCACGGTGTTGCCATTACTGATAAGCTGTTGAATTTCTGCGTTTAATTGGTAATAAGGCTCAGATTGTCGTATGTATTGAATGGTTGTGGCACGGGTTCGTCGACCTACTTGTTGGCTCATACGGACACCAACACCGCCAATCTGGTATTTTTTTTCATCGGCAAAACTACCTTTTGAGACCAAATCTTTCCAAATGTCTGTTGAACGTAGGCCCATAATTGCTTTATTTTCGCGATTAATTGGGTGCCAGATACTACCCATAGTTGGCATTTGTGCGGGCCGAAAAATAGGGGAGGCAATGACGTCTAATCGATATTGTGCTTGTTCGAATTGCCATCTAGCACCGATAATTGGTCGTCTACGATCAATAACATCTTCGTCGAGAAGATGTCTGGTAAGAATTCTACTACTTAGGCGGTCTCCCAATGACGCTTGTTTTCGGTCATCCCAGCGACCATCAATAAGTCCTACATGCCATTGGTTATTAGGTTCTTGATATCGTAAATAGGTGGGTAAGGCTTGAAATTCAAATTTTTGAATGTTGTTCGTACTTGATTGTTCCAGCGCATCGAAACGTAAGCCGTAGGTGAAATCCCATTGTTTTTTGTAAAACGTTCTGGCGCTGAGTGACGCGCGGAAATAATTACTACTACTTTGTTCGCCTGAAGCTCGCCAGCCATCAAATTCACCTTTAAATCGACCAAATAAAAAAGTGGTCTTGAAAGTTTTAGATCGCTCTTCGCTATCTACTGCTAGCGAATACATGGGTGGCGGTAGATCCTCAATTAATTCTCGAACAACAAAAAAATGTGTGATAGTGACAGGTTTTAATGTGGTATGAATTCGTTTATAACCTAGGGCTAATAATTTTTCGAATCGACTCCAATATTGGTCTTCACCGCGCAGTGCGCCAGCGTGAACACGGTATTCTCCAGATCCGGTTGGGAACATGAAGGCATCGATGTCGTGTGATTTTAAATGACGCTCCACGCTGGCGGCTTCACTTTTATCAGGGTATAAACCGACGTTCACTGATTTTAATGTTATGTCTTCAGTTTGAGAAATAATTCGAGCTGGTTGCCCAGTTTTATTGAGGCTGCGCAGTAATTTTTCTGCAGCGGTTTTGTTAGTAAATTTTCCAATAACACGAATTTCATCTAATGACAAATCAGTGTCTCCAATAATCTGTTCTTCCTCTGCGATGGCAAGCTGAGGAAAAAATAACAAATACAAAGTGACGCTCAATAAGAAGATGAAACAAGGTTTCTTGCAGAATTTGAAGAAGTAATTAGGCGACATGCACATTAGTAACTAATATCGATGCCGAGAACTAAGGCATCTTCCTTGGTTTCGTGACCAACAAAATCTTCATCGTTGTCGGCGGGTAAAAAATCCATGCTAATTTCTAAAATACCGCGTACGTTACTTCTAAAGTAGTAGGATATGGTTGTAGTGACGACGTTCGCTTTTAATCCTTCATAAATGGTTCCCGTGTTTGCAAAACTTCCTGGGTGTGTGTAGTTGTAAAGTAGGGAATAACTGATGTAATCAGTGGCTCTATAATCAATGCCGAAATAACCTCCATACCATTGAATGTTTTTTCCTTTACTTAAAAATTCTGGCCAGCGATTTAGCATCAACTGCATTATCCAGCTCACTTTATTATTTGGATAAGCTTGTACATCCAATCCGGCAGAATATTGAAATGTTGTTCTAGTCGAAACTGAATCTGCGATGGTTCCAGCAGCACCGAATTGCTGATTGATCTGAGAAAAAAATCCAATTTTGAAATTCTTAAATCGCCTGGATAAATAACCGTAAATTGTTTTGCGGCTGTTATTATCAAATAGACTATCGGTGCGACCTATTCCTGGGCCATTAGCAATGACTGCGGACCCAGCATCTGTACCGTTACTTAAACCCAAACTAAAACCGAAATTCAAAACATCAATATCAAACCGTGCTCCTCGATCCAATCCCAGGTGGCTTTGCTTATAAATCAAATATTCCTTAACGCTAAGTCGGGTATCTTGATCTACGATGACATCTGAGTTGGGGAATTGACCCAGTGTTAAACTGGCAATTATTCGGTATTCGAAGCGGTAACGCGCCCAGGCTTCATTGAGTTTGATACTACCGTCATCAACTCCTGGCCTAAGCGCCGCGTCAAAATAGAAGCCGATGTTCTCAGTTAAGGGAGCGCTCGAAATCAATTTAATGAAATAGGGCGTTTGATTGTCGAGACCGGAATCATGTGAGACATCGCCAGTATTTTGGTCGGAGATGTGATTTGCTCTTCGTAAGCGGGATAACATTTGCCCATGAACAGAGAACGGAAAAATTTTAGGTACTGCGGTATTTTCATCGCCGGTATCAATAGAAGTGTTGCTTTCCCAGCTGGGTAAGCTGTTGGTTTGCCGAAAACGCCAACCATACACATTTAATTGTGGTGGAGAATTGTGACAAGCGGTGCAAGAGACATGGTACTGCCGGCTGTAAAGAGGGCTCGCGCTGGCGTTTTCACACAGGCAGCCAAACAAAAGCAGAGCAATCAATAAAAAATTGAAAGCTGAAAATCTGTTGTTGGTCCAAATTGAGCCCGACAAACGTCTCGTCCTTGTATAAAATTCCCGTAATTAACAACCATTTATCGTCAGTTCAGGGTTTCTGCTTTAGGTGCTGGTGTTATACTGAACACCCCAAAATCTTTGTCTGACACAGTTGAATGAAATTTGCTTGAAAAGGCGTCAAAAGTTAAAATTGCCACCGCTCAGAAACAGCAGATGTTTCTGAATTTATATAATTACCCGGAGAGTGAAAAAATGGCCGTAGAACGTACATTGTCGATTATCAAACCAGACGCAGTGGCAAAAAATGTCATTGGTGAAATTTACGCGCGTTTCGAAAAGGCAGGATTAAAGATTGTTGCCGCGAGAATGATGCATTTAACAGATGAGCAAGCGGGAAAATTTTATGAAGTGCATAAAGAAAGACCTTTTTATAACGATCTCGTTTCATTTATGACATCTGGTCCAGTGATGGTTTCTTGTTTAGAAGGTGAAAACGCAATTTTGGCTCATCGTGACGTTATGGGTGCAACCAATCCATCGGAAGCAGCGCCAGGCACCATCCGGGCGGACTTTGCCAACAGTATTGATGAAAACGCATGCCATGGTTCAGATGCACCTGAAACCGCGAAAGTGGAAATTGCTTTCTTTTTTGATGATAACGAGGTTTGCGCGAGAACTCGTTAAACATGTCTGCTCCTATGCCAAAGCAAAACCTGTTAGATCTTGATTTTCAAGGCTTGAAAGCCTTTTTCCAAACACATGGGGAAAAGGCTTTTCGTGCTACGCAAGTGATTAAATGGATATATCAACGCGGTGTTGTTGATTTTGATCAAATGACAGATCTCTCCAAGTCTTTGCGCAGTAAATTGGAGACAAGTGTAGAAATTAAATTGCCAGAAATTGCAATTGATCAGGCGTCTTCAGACGGTACTCACAAATGGTTGCTTAGACTTGAAGATGGCAATTGTATCGAAACGGTCTTTATTCCAGGACCAAGTAGAGGCACTTTGTGTGTTTCGTCTCAGGTAGGCTGCATATTAAACTGTTCATTCTGTTCCACTGCAAAGCAAGGGTTTAACCGCAACCTGAGTATTGGTGAGATCATAGGTCAATTGTGGGTGGCAGCGAATTCCCTTGGGCAATATCAATCAGATCAAAGAGTCATCACTAATGTGGTGATGATGGGTATGGGTGAGCCGCTGCTTAATTATGACGCTGTTATTAGTGCCATGAATTTAATGCTCGACGATAATGCGTATGGTTTATCAAAACGACGGGTTACCCTCAGCACGGCGGGAGTCATCCCGGCCATGGACAAACTGAGTCTAGATTCCGGCGTCAGTTTGGCAGTTTCGCTTCATGCGGCTAATGATAAATTGCGCAATGAATTAGTCCCGCTAAATAAGAAGTACCCAATCGCAGATTTGATGGAAGCCTGTCGACGTTATGTGCAGGAAGGATTGAAACGACACATAACGTTTGAATATATCATGCTCGAAGGTGTCAATGATTCGATTGGCGATGCAAAAGCCTTGGTGAAGTTATTGAAAGGTATGCCAGCCAAAGTCAATTTGATTCCGTTTAATCCCTATCCCAAAACACAGTACAGAACCTCAAGCCAGCAAGCGCAAGATACCTTCAGTAAGATTCTAATTGATGCCGGTCTGATTACGGTTACTCGGCGAACACGAGGCGATGACATTGATGCTGCTTGTGGTCAACTGGCCGGTAAGGTGCAAGATAAAACTCGACGTAGCATACGGGTAAAAAAGGCAGTTGGTGAATAGCGCATTTAACATCGGGAAAAATCTCGTACTTTTGTATTGTTTCTTGATCATGCTTAACGCATGTGTCGTGGTTGGCAAACAACAAGCATCGGATGAGGATATAGCAAGAGCCAATGTAAATTTGGCAACCGAATATTTTCGACAAGGGCGATTTGAGTTTGCACTTGATAATGTGAAAAAAGCTTTGAAAGCTGATCCTGAATCTGTGGAAGCGAATAGCCTTAGTGGCCTAATCTACAATGAAATCGGTGAGCCTGATTTGGCTCAAGAATATTTTGAAGTTGCAGTTGAGCATGTTAGATCTGATTCATCAGAGTATGGCAAGGTGCATAACAATTATGGTGTATTTTTGTGCAAAAACAAGCAGATGCTTGATGCTGAAGAACACTTTTTGCTCGCAGCAGAAAATAAACTGTATAAAACGCCTGAGCTTGCCTACAAAAACGCCGGATTATGTGCTTTGGATCAGGCTAAAAATAAAAAAGCACGCCTATTCTTTAATAAGGCTTTGAAGTTAAACTCAAATATGTCTGGTGTAATTCTCGAATTAGCGGCTCTTGAGCTTATGCAAAAAAATTATGACGCAGCGCAATCCTACAGTAAACGCTATGCTAAAGTAGGTGTTCAAAGCGCAAAAAGTTTGTGGTTAGGGATTCAAATTTACCGAGGTATGGGTGATGCTAACAAAGCACAGAAATTGCTTGCTCAATTGAAAAGGGAATTCCCTGAATCTAATGAGTTTCAACAATTGTCACAAGGTGCGATGGTGCTTTCTCAATAATGCTTATGCATAAATTGCTAGTGATATTTCAGAATTATTAAAGCGATTTATTATTAAATTATTTTTGCATCAACGTGAGTAAAGTAGGTAAATCATACCCTCTGAATAATAGTGAGGAAAGGAAAGTCATGAACCAACCAGCGTTTCAAGAGGAGAATTCTTGGGAGTCCAGTAGTTTGGATAATGATCAAGAAAAAATTCTCGAATCATGGAAATCATCTAAAGAGGCGCCCGGAAAATACCTTAAGCAATTACGGGAGCTTCAACAACGATCCCTCAAAGAAATGGCTACTGAGTTGGGGGTGAGTGTTAATCAATTGCAAGCACTGGAAAATGACAACAAAGACGAACTACCCGCGCCTATCTATATTAAGAGTTACACCAAACGTTATTGCTTGGCGTTAGGTATACGAGAAGAAGACGTCGCTTCTGTATTAAATGACATGGCGAAAGATGTATTACCCACCTTAAATCGCGTATCAATACGCCAAAATATGAGCAGCCGGTTGCCATTTATGCGGCTGGTTGGATATGGCATCGCCCTGGTTTTTATTGTTATGCTCGTGCTATCAATTAAATCTATGGATTTCAGCGGCTTAAAGAACTTTGTGTCACCATCAACTGGGGCTGAGGAATCTACCGCTACTGAACTAAGTTTACCGGTGATTGTGGACGAAGCTGAAACAGAACCAAAGTAATAATAAATTATCGCCCAAATTTGGGTAACTAAACCGCACCTGTTACGAGGCTTTTACGAGTTTCAAACAGGTGTTTGTTTATGGAGAGGATGTTGTCTAAAACAATTCAAGCAGTGCGAGGCATGCGAGATATCATGCCTGAAGAAACGCCATATTGGCAGTTTTTGGAATCTTCAGTTCGACGTGCACTTAATGTCTATGGTTATCAAGAAATTCGGTTCCCTATTGTGGAAAAGACCGAGTTGTTCAAGCGCTCTATCGGTGAAGTGACAGATATTGTTGAAAAAGAGATGTACACGTTTGATGATCGTAATGGTGATAGCCTGACTTTGCGTCCAGAAGGAACGGCAGTTTGTGTACGAAGTGCCATGGAAAAGGGCTTGCTCTATAATCAGACACAAAAACTTTGGTATTCTGGTCCAATGTTTCGCCATGAAAGACCGCAAAAAGGGCGTTACCGTCAGTTTCATCAGGTTGGTGTAGAGACTTTTGGATTTGCGGGTCCAGATATTGACGCTGAGCTGATTTTAATTAGTCGTCGAATTTGGCAAGAACTGGGAATCCTGTCTCACCTCAAATTAGAAATAAATACCTTAGGCACACCTACTTCGCGTGCCAATTATCGAGAAAAATTAGTTGAGTATTTGTCAGCACATGTAAGTGAACTTGATGCTGATAGCCGCAGTCGACTACACAGTAATCCACTTCGAATACTGGATAGTAAAAGTCCACAAACCCAAGATATTGTGGCGAATGCCCCTGATATGATGGAATTTATGGATCAAGAGTCGTTGGACCATTTTGAGGTTTTTCGTGCCTACCTTGATGACAATAATGTAGATTATGTCGTTAATACTCGATTGGTTCGTGGTCTTGATTATTACTCGAAAACTGTTTTTGAATGGATTACGGATCAATTGGGCGCGCAGGGTACTGTATGCGCTGGTGGTCGATTTGATGGTTTGGTTGAATATCTGGGTGGTAAAGCAACGCCTGCTGTAGGTTTTGCCATGGGTATTGAGCGCTTGATCACCATGATTATGGATTTGGAGACGAAAAGTAATACCTCGCAGGCAGAGTGTTACTTGGTTTTAGCAGGTGATGCGGCTCAGCGAAAAGGTTTACAACTGGCAGAAAATGTTCATAATGCCATACCCAATTTAAAGCTAATGACACACTGTGGCGGCGGGAGTTTTAAGTCCCAAATGAAGAAAGCAGATCGGAGTGGGGCACGTTTAGCATTGATTATTGGTGATGATGAAATCAGCAAGCAAGTGGTGAATATTAAGTATTTGCGTGAAGATAAGCCGCAGTCCTTATGTGAAGAATCAAAATTGGTTGAATTTTTAACATCGATTTTCAAACACTAATTGTTTGGATTTTTTCGATGCTAGTTTAGGAGAAAAGAATAGTGACAGCCTACCAAACTGAAGAAGAACAAATTGCCTCGATTAAACGTTGGTGGGAAACCAATGGGAAGTTTGTGATTATTGGTGGAATCGTTGTGGTCGCGTCTATTGTTGGCACCCGAGCGTGGCAAAACTTGGAGTTATCGGCCTTATCCAAAACCTCGGCCCAGTACGATTTGATGTTACAAGAACTTGAGGCAGGACGCATGGAGTCAGTTGTGCAGCGTGCAACTGAGATTGTTAATACTCAACCAGACTTGCAGTACGCTGTATTGTCAGCGATGCTGATTGCAAAAGTGGAAGTTGAAAAAGGCAATAACGATGTGGCATTCCAGCGTCTCAGCTGGGCGCTTGAAAATACAAAATCTGAAAAACTTCAACATATTATCCGGATCCGACTTGTTAAAGTATTACTCGCTCAAGGCAAATTAAATGAAGCTTTGACTCATGCAACTTTTCCACAGCAGGGAGAATTTAGCGCGCAATACTCTATCGTGAAAGGCGACGTATTCGTAAAGAAAGGCGAAGTAGCTAGTGCAAAAACAGCCTATTCATCAGCTTTAGATGATAAATCATTGGGCTCGCAATTGAGAAATTTTGTGCAAATGAAGCTGGATGATCTCGGCGCAAGTGAAAAAGAGACTGGGTAACTAACTTGAAGCGATATTTTTTCAATCCGCGCGTAGCTCGTACTTTTTCATTATTTGCGCTTTGTTTATTTATAGTATCCTGTGGTACCTCTCAAGAAAAAGTCTATAAACCAGCGCCACCGTCACCAAAATACCCCGCAAAGCTAAGTTGGGCGCATCATTTAACTGAAATAGGTTCAGATCGTTTCGCACGCCTTTTGCCGGCAATGACAGCTAATGCCATTCTAGTTGCCGATATTGATGGCGCAATTACCGCTTATGAACCAAAAATGGGTAACAAGATATGGCAAAAACAATTTGATACCAAATTTTCAGCAGGGCCAAATGTCTATGGCAATATTGCATTACTGGGAAACAAAGATGCTGAAGTTTACGCGATTGATGTGACTGCGGGAAAACTCATATGGAAACAAGGTGTTTCCAGCGAAATATTAGTGCCACCACAATTGGGAAATGAGATGGTTGTGGTGCAAACTAACGATGGAAAAGTTTTTGGATTGCGCGCGGATACAGGTAAAAAAGTTTGGGTATACGAACGAAGTGTGCCGGTTTTAAGTTTGCGTGGGAATAGTATCCCCAGCATAATTGATAATGATCGGGTAGTGGTGGGTTTTGCGAGTGGAAAACTGGTTTCCCTTTCATTAAAAGATGGAAAGTTGTTGTGGGAAACGACGGTTGCATTAGCAAAAGGTCGCACCGAACTTGAAAGATTGATTGATATAGATGGGCCGGTTATGCATCAGGATGGCATTATCTATGTGTCTGCATATCGTGGCCGTATCGCTGCTGTCGATGCGGCATCTGGCGGTATATTGTGGACCAGAGAAATGTCATCGCATTTGGGTGCAGTGATTGACAAAGACTTGTTGTATATCACTGATGCAGAAGGATTGATCTGGGCATTAAATCGTGAAAATGGGGCAACATTGTGGACGAACAAACAATTAGTTGACCGTGCAAATACACGTCCTGCCGTTCAGGGTGATAAGCTTGTCATTGGAGATGTGACTGGTGAATTGTATTGGCTTGCAAAGTCTGATGGTCGATTGTTGGGACATTTGGATCACGACCGTGTTTCAAAATATTCAGGAGCGACATTTGTAGGGGATGAGTTAGATGGCGAAGAGCCTGATAAGGATCCTACCTCTGTTATCTATCAAGCAAAAGTTATTGATCAGCAAATCCTAGTAACTTACCAAAACGGCATCCTGGCTTCAGTCGCCGCACCTTAAATTCTTCATGAAACCGGTTATCGCTCTTGTCGGACGCCCCAATGTTGGCAAATCAACCCTGTTTAATCGGCTAACAAAATCGCGAGATGCCTTGGTGGCTGATGAGCCGGGGCTAACGCGTGATCGGCGTTATGGCCATTTCCATTTTGACAATCAAACATACATCTTAATCGATACTGGTGGTATTTCTCATGAGGATGGCATTGGTGGATTAATAACAGAGCAAGCCTATCTCGCAATTGAAGAAAGCAATGCCGTGGTTTTCCTGGTTGATGGTCGAGCAGGATTAACACCTGCCGATGTAGATATTGCTCAGCGATTGCGTGAATCTGGAAAGCAAATATTTGTGGCAGTAAATAAAGCCGAAGGTATGAATAAAGCGGTGATTGAGGCTGAATTCTATTCTTTAGGTATTGAAAAGGTTTTTGCTTGTTCTGGAGCGCATGGTGATGGGGTTGGTGATTTATTCGATGAAGTTATTCAAACCTTTTCTTCATCTGAAGCTGAATTAGATCCGGCAAATCTAACCCAAGGAGCGAAAGTTGCGATTGTTGGACGCCCTAACGTTGGTAAATCGACACTGGTGAATCGGTTGCTGGGTGAGGAGCGTGTACTCGCTTTCGATATGCCTGGCACAACGAGAGACAGTATCTATATTCCCTTTGAGCATCATGGGCGACATTTTACCTTAATCGATACCGCGGGCGTGCGTCGAAAAAGTCGTGTAAATGACAAGATTGAAAAGTTTAGTATTGTTAAAACATTACAGGCCATTGAATCATGCAATGCCGTTATCCTAGTATTGGATGCACAGCAAGGAATCAGCTCTCAGGACGCAAGTTTATTGGGATATGTCATTGAATCTGGTAAAGCTTTGCTAATTGCCATCAATAAATGGGATAACCTCAACAAATCAGCAAAGGATCAGGTTAGGAAGGAATTGGATCGAAAATTGGCTTTTGTTGATTATGCATCTGTACACTTTATTTCTGCATTACATGGTAGCGGTGTAGGAAAATTGATGGGTGTTGTTCAGCGTATTTATGAAGCATCACGGAAAAATTTTGCAACGAATATGTTGACCAAAATTCTTGAAGATGCCGTTGTCAGTCATGCCCCACCCTCGGTTGGTGGGCGGAAAATTAAACTCCGTTATGCGCATCAAGGTGGTCAAAATCCGCCAGTCTTTGTAATCCACGGCAATCAAACTGAAAAAATTCCTGATAGTTATCGTCGATTTTTGGCAAATATATTTAGAAAGATACTAAAAATTGATGGGACTCCAATCAAGATAGAATTTAAGTCGAGTAAGAATCCGTTTGAAGGGCGTAAAAACAAACTCACTCCAAATCAGATGCGGAAAAGAAAAGTCCAGCAATTAATCAAGCAGAAGCAAAACCGAAAAAAACAATCAAAATAATTTCCATTATTGACTAATAATTAATCCACAGTTCCCATTTATTTGTTATGATCTGCTGCCAAATTGAGCTGTCAATTTGTGGTTGGATTTGTTTGGTTATCGGTTAAACATTATTTTTTTAGGGCTAATTCAGTTAGTCTTAAGGTGATTGACATAGCTTATATTCAACCAAAAATAAAGTATCCTGAGAAGGATCACTAACAAGAAATAGAACTTTAATTATAAATAGCGAAGTTTTATTAGATATAAACATAAGTGTTAAAAAAACTGTGGGTTAGGCAGTTGTTCTTTTGAATTTGGAAGGATAACTGAGGGGAGTCTTCTTTGAAATGATTGTGAACCTTGCGATATTGTTAAATTAACATCAGCATAGATTCACATTCTCCTTAGCAAAGCATTTGGTCTTTGTTTTACCTTTCCTCATTTTGTTACTGTTAATTTGATGCATTATTTAATGCATTTGTTTTTGCTGATTCAGTAGTGAGAATCGCAGCAAAAGGGGGATGTATGTCAAGCTTGGCCACTTTTTCAATTCGTAATAATTTACCCAATAAATTCAGATCGCTCGCGGTGTCATTTATCACAATGATATTGTTATTGAGTGGTTGTTCTCAGTTTGAGTTGCCTAATGAAACTGAAGAAGGTAGTGAGTTAAGTTTAGCATCCCGTATAGAGCGTGTTGCCTCCGCACCTACCGCATTTTGGGACGCAGATGATCGAGAAATAGTTGTTAGAGGGGCAGGTATTGCACGCTCTAATGTCGCTATTTCAAACGGAGTAACCGGTCAATTTATCGGAGCAGCGGCTTTTAATACTGACGATGATGACGATGATGATCGGAACAGAAGTCGGCTCGTTTTAAATAACATCACTGCTGTACCCTGCTCAATACAGGTTCAAGTAAGAGGGCGAACTCGTACCGTTATTGTAAGAAACGCCCCAGCGAATTGCGTTGGTACAACTAACAGCATCATTAACACCACGCTTCTAATCACTAAAGCAAAATGGCGAAATTCTTCTAATAAACTAACCGTTAAAGGGGATGGAGCTATTCCCCGTCAACTCGTTAGCGTGTTTGATGGCATAACTGGTCAGTTGTTAGGAACAGACCAAGCAAATACAGTGGGCAAGTGGAAAGTTAAAGTCAGAAACCTCGCTTTAGCCCCCTGTACTGTGACTGTTGTTTCTGGAGATCACTCTACACAAAGAAACGTTGCTAATGCCGGTTTGAGTTGTGGCAACATTCCTGGCTCATTCCCAGGTACTCCAAATTTTAATCAAGCACCCGATGGCGCGATTATTGGGCCCATTGCAGATATGGCAATCAGTATTGGCTCTAGTGTTAATTTCTTTGGCAGCGGTTTTGATCCAGACAGTAATCTTGGATTGAACTATCAATGGGATTTTGATTTTCCAAATTCAATCGATCCATCAGGATTTTCAACGCTACAAAATCCCACAGCTACATTTAGTCAAGCGGGTGTCTATCGTGTAACGCTAACTGTGACTGATGCATTTGGATTGTCAGATCCAACACCTGATACTCGAGTCATAGTCGTTCAACCAAGCATAACTAGTAATCAAGCTCCAATTGGCTCAATTCTCTCGCCAGCAACTAATGTAGAAATTAACGCGGGTGGTTTTGTTAATTTTGCCGGTATGGGAACTGATGTAGATGGGGTGGTAACAAGTTACATTTGGAATTTTGCTGGCGGTGCTGCAAACTCATCGTTACAAAATCCAGGAAATGTTGTTTTTTCTACGCCAGGTGTCTATCTGGTTAGCCTTACTGTCGTTGATGCGACAGGTGTAGCAGACACAACGCCTGAATATGTTGCGATAACAGTTAGAGGTGGCAATACGGGTACACCAAATAATAATCCAACAAATAGCGCGCCCAATGGAGAGATTGTAAGTCCTGCAACAGATATTACGATTGCAGCAGGAACGTCGTTTAATTTTTCAGGCACAGCATTTGATGTCGATGGTAATTCACCTCTAAAATATTATTGGAATTTTGCGGGAGCGAGTCCAAACTCTTCGCAAATAAATCCAGGATTTATTACCTTTGATCAACCGGGCGTTTACACTGTCTCTTTAACTGTGACAGATTCATTGGGCATGTCTGATTTGAGTCCCTCCACTCGCGTTATTACTGTTACAGGTGGCGGCAATGGGAATAACCTGGCGCCAGAAAGCGTGATTACGTTGCCATCAGTAAATACAACCATTAATGCAGGTCAGGCAGTTGACTTTATGGGTTCTGGTTCAGATCCTGATAACAACCAACCCTTGAGCTTTTTCTGGAATTTTGGAGGGGCTGCTGCTTCGTCCAACTTACAAAATCCAGGTTCAATTAATTTTAGTAATCCTGGAATTTATATTGTTTCGCTTACTGTTACAGATAGCTTAGGTACATCAGATGCTACATCTGCAACGCGAATCATTACTGTATTACCAGGTAACAATATTCCCGGATCAGGAAATAATAACGTTAACTTGCCGCCAGAAAGTTTTATCAATTCACCAGCAGCTAATATGACGATTAATGTTGGTCAGGAAATTGAGTTTACTGGTAGTGGTAGTGACCCGGAAAATGACTCGCCGATTATATATAGCTGGGATTTTGATGGTGCCGCGCCAAAGAGCATGGTGCAAAACCCAGGTAAGTTTACATTTAATCAAGCAGGTAGTTACCGAATTCGGTTGATGGTGAAGGATGCTATGGGTAATAACGATCCTACTCCAGCAGAACGAATTATTACGGTGAATAATCCCTTTATAAGTAATATTGGACCAATTAGTGATATTACGTTGCCGCTTTCAAGTCAAAATATAGAAATTGGTGGTGTGGTAAATTTTGCAGGAAATGGCAGTGATCAAGACGGCGCTGTTGTTGAATACTTGTGGGATTTTGGCGGCGCAGCCCCCGAGTCTTCGTTACAGAATCCAGGTGCAATTACATTTAATCAGTCTGGCATTTTTAAAGTGTCTCTCTATGTTAAAGATAATGCTGGTTTTTATAGTAATACACCGGATGTGAGATTTATTACAGTGACTAATACTGCAAATATTAATCAAGCACCGATAGCTAAAATTGTAAGCCCTATTACCGATGTTGTGGTTAATGCGGGCGATTCAATACTATTTTCTGGTGTTGGCGAAGATCCGGATAATTTCGGGAATGCGTTAAATTATTCATGGAATTTTTCAGGGATTGCGGCAAACTCTTCTCAAGCAGTACCCGGTTTAATTCAGTTTATGCAGCCGGGCACATACACGGTCAGTTTATCGGTTATGGATAATTTTGGTTTGACAAATCGTATTCCAGAACTAAGAACGATAACTGTTGTAGATAATTCACCTAATAATATTCCACCAGTTATTAGCATGAATACGGCAAGTTTAAGACCTAACGTTAACGTGGGTGAATCATTAATCTTTTCTGCCAATGCAACAGGTATTACGCCAGGGCCAATGAGTTATTCTTGGAATTTTGATGGAGCGGCTCCAGATTCCAATCTTCAAAATCCTGGTGCGATTGCATTCACTAAGCCTGGTATTTATAAGGTATCCGTATATGCAAGAGATGCTTTCAATAAGCGTTCAAATCTAGCGACGTATACTATTACAGCTGGAATTCCATCAACATTTAGCTCTGCACCAAATGGAACTATTGTGATACCAACAACGAACGTGGCGATTACGCTTGGTGATACCCTGAATTTTATGGGTACCGGTAGTGATATTGATACCACCAGTTCTTTGCTGATGTATCGTTGGAATTTTGATGGCGTAGCGGCAAGCAGCCATTCTCAAAATCCTGGTAATGTTACCTTTAATCAAGTGGGAACATTTAACGTGACGTTAACTGTTTCAGATAACACGGGTGCAACTGATACTAGTCCAGCGATTCGTACGATAACAGTATCGCCGGTAGGTTCTTCAAATCAGAACCCAGGACCAGGTAATGGGCCAGGTAATAATCAGCGACCTAATGGAAGTATTTCCTCACCCATCGCATCAGTAACAAATATTGCTGCTGGTCAATCGGTTGTTTTCTCTGCCTCTGCGACCGATAGTGATAATAATTTGCCAGTTGCTTATCGCTGGAGTTTTGGAAACGGTATGTCAGATGTGTTCGTTCAGAATCCAGGGCAGATAGTATTTCCTAATCCTGGCATCTACTCAGTAAGCTTGGTGGTTACGGACAGTTTGGGATTAAGTGATAACACGCCTGATGTTCGCACCATTGTGGTTGGTAATGTTGGTGGAGGAGTTACTAGTACAAACGCGCCTAATGGCATTATCGAAGCTCCTGCATCTGCGGTTACCATTAGTCGGGGGCAGTCAATTTACTTCTCCGCGAGCGCTACTGATCCTAATGGTGACCCAGCTATTAGTTATATGTGGGACTTTAATGGTGGTGCTGTGAATAGTACTCAACAAATTCCAGGAAATGTGGTTTTTTCAAATCCTGGTCAATTTATTGTAAAACTCACCGCCACAAACAGTAGTGGTATGGTAGATCAAACGCCGATGGTGAGGGTGATTACTGTTCTGCCCTAATAAGTAACTACCATTGAAAAAATAAAAACCCGCTTCTGGTAAGCGGGTTTTTTTATTGTCTGCCAAATCGAGATGTGAGTCAGATTTTGTTGTTTAATTTGGCTGAGAAAAAGTGAAACCGCGCTGAATTCAATTGATGAAAATCAAAGTTTTATAGTAAAAACTTAATCATGTTTGTTAATCCTGCAAAGCCCTAAAATATCTCAAAAAAAACCACAAATTTTCTTGAACTGAAGCCCTTCAATGACTAAAGTTAAGGGTGTATAAAAACAAAAAAATATAACAATGTATTAATGCGCTGATGTTGTATGTGGGGAAGGTAAATCATATCAATTCACTTCGTATGATTCTTCTAAATTACTAGCGTAAAACAAATGTAGGGCAAGAGCTGTGTCGGATAATCCGTGGCGTGTATTTCTTGAACTCGGCAAACTATTTGTGGCTAATCGTATTTATCTCAATTTAAAGCATGGATATTAATTCCTTTAAAAAGAATTAGTGTCTTGTGTTTTTATTAAGGTGTTTCGATTCGTAGATTGTTTGGTTTGTAGTAATTTGAAATTCAATAAAGAAAAATAATACTAATAATAATGTCGCATTAGGGTTCAAAAAACATAATGAGACTTTTTCTTAACGTTACATGTTTCGTCTAGCTTCCCTGCCATAAATCGCGCCCCCTTATGCGTTTCGTATAAGTCGGGTTGTTTTAGGTATGTCAATGGAATTTTTTGACAAATACGAGGGATCTCAAATGGAAAAAATATTTCTTGTGGGAAGATCGTTTGGCTGGTTAGGAAAAATCAGCACAACGATATTATTGAGCTTTATTCTCATCGCTTGTGGGGAAACACCCGATGAAGAAGGTGGAAATGAAACTGTTGCTGGTATCATTTTTAGTAACAACGTAATACAAAATGCAAGTTGGAACTCGGGTTCATCACAGCTCACCATAAATGGTGTCGCATTGGCGGGTGACACGAGGGTGGAAATCTTTAATGTGGATAGCGCTAATGTGCGAACCTTCATTGGATCAAGCTCTTCAGTTCAAGCGAATGGCAGTTGGAGTTGGGCTGCACCATTAGCAAGCTCAGATAAGGTTCCTTGTCGAGTTTATGTTAGCAGTGGTGGTGCTTATGAAACCTCAGCAGTCTCAAATGCCCCTGCAAATTGTGGATTAGCGTATTCAGGAAATCAGCAAACTCAGAGTGCAGATCAGCCACCGCAGGGATCAATCGTTATACCAGTATCAAATATTGATGTATTGAAAGGCTCATCAGTCACATTTAACGGTATAGCCACAGATCCTGATGGAGATACTAATCTTTCATACATTTGGGATTTTGGATCGTATACGACAAGAAAAGTGGGTCAAAGTACAACGGTAGATTTTAATCGGCCAGGCGTTGTCACGGCCAAATTAATGGTTCGCGATAGCACAAGAAAATATGATCCTACACCTGATACCGTTGTTATTACGGTGCTGGATAACATTGTGAATAATAGTGCACCAAATGGAACGATTGTTTCACCAAGTACAAATCGTTCTATTAATGTTGGCGACTCAGTCTTATTTTCAGGGTCTGCAACTGATATTGATGGGAATAGTGTCAGTTACCTGTGGAATTTTGGTGCAAGTGGTATAGCATCAAGTTCGCGGCAAAACCCAGGATCGAAAGTTTTTAATCGCGCTGGAACTTATGTTGTTTCACTAACCGCGACGGATAATCAGGGTTTGTCAGATCCTACGCCTGATAGGGTAACCATTACGGTAAACGCGCAAAACAATCGTGCACCAAACGGATCAATTAATTCTCCCGGCGGTAGTCGAAATATTAATGTTGGGCAATCATTATTTTTTGATGGAAGTGGTTCCGATCCGGATGGCGATCCCATTACCTATTCTTGGAGTTTTGGTGCGAGTGGGATTCCATCAAGCATATCAAAAACACCAGGCTCATTAACCTTTAATAGAGCCGGTACATTTACGGTAAATCTCAGGGTTACTGATAACAAAAATTTATCGGATCCTACGCCAGCGAGCATAAACGTTACTGTGAATGCGCAAAATAATAATGCGCCAAACGGTACTATTGTTAGGCCAAATTCAAATCGCTCGATTAATGTTGGTGACAGCATATCATTTTCAGGTTCGGCAACAGATCCTGATGATGATCGTGTCAGTTATTCTTGGGATTTTGGTGGCAGCGGTATTGCTTCGAGTTCACGGCGAAGCCCTGGATCAAAGGTTTTTAATCGGGCTGGAACTTATGTTGTTTCGCTAACTGCGACAGATAGTCGAAACTTGTCAGACCCCACGCCTGCACGCGTTACTGTTACTGTCAATGCACAGAATAATAGAGCACCAAACGGCAACATTAACTCTCCAGGTGGTAGTCGAACCATTGAAGTTGGACAGTCCATATTTTTTGATGGTGGTGGCTCAGATCCAGATGGGGATGCGATTAGCTATCTTTGGAATTTTGGCGCAAGTGGTGTAACTGCGAGTACCTCCAAGACGCCGGGTTCCGTCAGATTTGATAGGGCTGGCACATTTGAAGTCTCTTTGACAGTGACCGACAGCAAAGGGTTGTCTGATTCAACTCCGTCTAGAACGACGGTTACTGTTAACGGAAATACGACGAATAGTTTGCCGAATGGAACCATCATAACGCCAACAGGTTCGAGTATTGATGTTTTGCAGGGTAGTTCACTGGCATTTGCGGCAGCGGGGACGGATCCCGATGGTGATACGAACTTATTATATATTTGGGATTTTGGCAGCTACATGTTGCGTAAAGTTGGTAAAAATATCAATGTCAGTTTTAACCAAATCGGAACAGTTAATGTTTCTCTCATGGTTCGTGATAGTACCGGTAAGTATGATCCAACGCGTGATACCATTACAATTAATGTGTTAGATCAGATTGTCAATAATGATAATCAAGCGCCGTTTGGTAATATTGACTCACCATCAAGAGCCAGAACGATTGATGCGGGGCAAGCGGTATCATTTGCAGGATCTGGTGGCGACGCTGATGGTGATCTCGTAACATACTTGTGGGATTTTGATAGTGCTGGAACGCCTAACAGTACGGCAAAAAATCCAGGTGCAGTGATCTTCTATGAGCCGGGTTCTCATTTAGTTACATTAACGGTAACCGATGCTTTTGGCCTTGCAGATCCTACTCCAGCAACTGTGCGTATTGAAGTTAACGATGTTCAAACGCCACGGCTTAATACGCCGCCTGAATCAACCATAAACGTTCCATCTACTAATGTAACAATTAGTGCGGGTGAAACAGTTTATTTCAGTGGCTCAGCAACGGATGTTGAAAACGATTCGCCGTTTAATTACTTCTGGAATTTTGATGGGGCAGTTCCCAATAGCTCAATGCAAAACCCAGGAGCGATAATGTTTTCTTCGCCAGGTGTTTATCGAGTCACACTGAGGAGTACTGATAAGTTTGGCTTATCTGATCCAACACCAGCAGTTCGGATCGTAACTGTTAACGGTTCAGGCTTTGGTTCTGCGCCAAATAGTTTTATCAATTCACCCATTGGTAACCAAACTATTGCCGTGGGAGATACCTTAAACTTCTCTGGTTCTGGATCTGATCCTGATGGCGATACACCCTTTGATTATTTTTGGAATTTTGATGGTGTAACGTTAAATTCACTTGAGCGACGACCTGGTGATATTACGTTTAATAATGCTGGCGTGTACAACATTAGTCTTCGAGTTACCGATGATACTGGTGCGAAGGATCCAACACCGGCTAGTGTTCAGGTGACAGTAACTAATTTCAACTCTGTAAACGAACCACCTAATAGTGTGATTATCACTCCTTCCATGGATATCGTAATTTTTGAAGGTGATAGCGTAACATTCCGTGGAACGGGCTCTGATCCGGATAATGATGTTATATCTTATTATTGGGATTTTGGATTTGCTGCGCCAAATAGCACTGCTAACAATCCAGGCGACGTACAGTTTAGTCAAGTTGGAACGTATAGTATTAGTTTGACAACGACTGATAGTAGTGGGTTGTCTGATCCTACTCCAGCAAGGGTAAGTGTTACGGTAAGACCGACGCCTAGCTCCATAGCACCGGATGGGAGAATCATTTCTCCGGCAACCACGTTTATGAGTATTTCTGAAGGTGATGTTGTTAACTTTATGGGAGATGGAACTGCGCTTGGAGGGGATGGATCATTAGCTTATCTCTGGAATTTTGATGGCGCTGCACCTCATGTAAGAGCGCAAAGTCCAGGTAACCTAACCTTTGCTAACGCTGGAACTTATCGGGTTCGCTTAAGCGTAACGGATTCAACCGGATTGACGGATCCAACACCAGCAGAGGTGGTTATCGTTGTTGATGCAGTTAATACACCTACCAACAATGTTGCGCCAAATGGTGTGATTAATTCGCCAAGTTCCAACACGGTAGTAACTGTGGGTGAAACTCTTAATTTTACTGCTTCTGGTTATGATGCAGATGGAGATTTACCATTAAGTTATCGCTGGAATTTTGGGGGAGTGATTCCAAACACATCAGCAAAAGATCCAGGATTGATTACGTTTAATCAGGTTGGTACCTACCGCGTGGTGTTAACCGCTACTGATTCAGCGGGTATCTCAGATCCTACGCCAATGGAACGTTTGATTACGGTAGTTGGTATTAATCAAAATCAAGCGCCGACTGCAAGTATTCTGGCTCCATTAGGAAATCAGAATATCGATGTCAACGACATTGTAAGTTTTTCTGGTACTGGATTTGATGCTGACAACAACACACCATTAATTTATATGTGGGACTTTGATGGTGCAGTACCAAATGTTGTTGGTGCAAACCCAGGAAACGTTACATTCAAACGTGCCGGCACTTTCGTTGTGACATTGACAGTGGTTGATAGTTTAGGGGCGGTGTCTGTTGCGCAGTCTCGAACGATTACCGTTAGCGAAGGTGGAAATAACACGGGTACAGGTGGCGGTGATGCCAACTGGTCTATCCTGAATCCTGTTACGGATACGTTAGTGCTCAATAAGGGTGCTAGCTACACGTTTAATGGTGCATTAACTGGATTAAATGGTGAACGAAGTAGTTTTCAGTTTTGGAATCTGAATGGTTATTCATTTAATCCTACGGGCACTACGGCAACAATTACTTTTGATCGAGTCGGTACTGTAATTATTGATTACAAAGTAAAAGATGCTAGTGGGGCTTGGGTTGGAACCTTTGATACTGTTACGGTTTATGTTCAATAAAGAACCGTAATGCAACCAGAAAAAGGCGGCTCTTTGAGTCGCCTTTTTTTTTTGCTAAAATCCCGCGCAATTTATGAATAATTGAAATGCGGGAGCGTTTAGTGAGCAGAAAAGTCGTTATTATCGGGTTAGGTGAAATGGGCGGAGTATTTGCGCGAGGTTTCTTACGCGCAGGTGTGGCAGTATATCCTGTAACAAGAACCATGAACGTTCAACAAGCTGTGCAAGCTCAGCCAAATCCTGAGCTTGTTTTATTGGCCGTTGCTGAAAAAGATTTGCATTCAACGTTAGCAACAATTCCTGATGCTTGGCGACCAAAGCTTGCGCTCTTGCAAAACGAATTATTACCTTCTGATTGGCAGAAATATGATTTAGATAATCCAACGGTTATCTCTGTTTGGTTTGAAAAGAAAAAAGGCCAAGACGTAAAAGTATTAATTCCAAGCCCGGTGTATGGTGATGGCTCGGATTTAATTAAACAATCGTTAGGAACTATTGATATTCCAGTGAATGTGGTTTCGTCTTCGCAAGCAATGGAACATGAATTAATTTTAAAAAATGTTTATATATTGACAACAAATATTGCGGGTTTGATTTGTGGGGGCAGTGTTGAGGCCCTTTGGAATGAGCATAATTCGCTAGCGCGCGATGTTGCAAATGATGTGATGGATATTCAAAGTTGGCTGGTGGACAAAGAGTTGGATCGAGAAAAATTAATCGAAGGTTTTGTTGTGGCGATAAATGGTGATTTGAAGCATCAATGTATGGGGCGGTCGGCGCCTGCTCGGCTAGCACGAGCAATTTCGTTGGCGGATGAGGCGGGCCTTACGGTGAAAACCTTGCGCGATATCGCTGCAAAGCAATAGGTTAAAGAGAGTATTTGTTCATGATTGACGATAAGAGTTTTTCTATTGAAGCATTGGAAATGGGGCCAATGGAAAATTTTATTTATATTATTCACGATCATGCGACCAATCGTGCGGCGATTGTTGATCCCGCTTGGGACGTGCCAAGAATTTTAAACAGAGCGAAAGAGAAAGGTGTCACAATAACAGACATATTAATAACCCATGGTCATGCCGATCACATTAATGGGATTGATGATATGTTAAATAGCTGCGATGCAGAAGTGCATATGCTAAAGGCGGAAGTGAATTTTTCTGAATTACTCATCAAAAACCCAACGTTGCATTACGGTGGTGATGAGCTGAAGTTAGGCGAAACCAAAATAAAAATACTACATACTCCAGGGCATTCACCAGGGTCGGCTTGTTTTCTTATTGGTGGGGAACTCATTACTGGTGATACGCTTTTTGTGTTTGGGTGTGGGCATTGTAAATTGGCTGGCGCTGATCCAAATCAATTATATGACTCACTCAATAAGTTAAAAAATGAAATGCCGGCAGAAACCATAATTCATCCGGGGCATAATTATGCGGAAAAATCTACTTCTACAATTGCTGAGCAAGTGGAAGGAAATCCATTTTTACATTTTGATGATGTAGATAGTTTTAAACAATACCGGATGGTGGATCATGATAAAATTCGTGATACACCTTACCACGCCATTCTCAAGCCAATGAAGTAGAAACTAATTGCGCGTCATTTCTGAAATGGAATGCCAACCAAATACTCTCTGATTTTGGGTCAGTCCATTCAACTCGGTGTTGCCTGTGAGCGGGTATTAATAAGTAATCTCCAGGATTTAAAATTACGAGCTTTTCTTCGTTTTTAAAGCGTAATGTTGCTTTTCCTTGAAGTAATATCACCCATTCATCTTGTTCCTGGTCATACCAATGATTTTCAGCTGTTGAATGTCCTTTAGAGATTATGCGTTCGATTGTTAGATTAGCGTTTTGGAATAGGTCTTCAAAATACTCTTGATCCAAATTTGCGGGAAGGTTTTGAAAAATATTTGCGATTGTCAAACCATTGTTCTCAGTGTGTTCGTTTGCGGCTTCTTTTATGAAAACCAAATAACATTAATAACCTGGTTGATAAATGGCGGAGTTACTTGCTGGCAGTGAACTTAATATAGCACACAGCTGATCTTTGTTGGTCTGATGTAAAGTTTGATTTGAATCGTTGGATTCCCAAACGATGCTATGAATGTGATTTGATTTAAGTATGTCCGCGATTTCGGTAATCTCTTGGATAGAGTAACAACAAGTCATACCCAAGCCATGGCGAGTAAATTCTTTTCCATACGTTTTTAATCCTAGCCAGTTCAGTCGCCATAATTCTGGATTAGATTTTTGTTGTTCGAAAAAACGTATCTTCATGGTATCTCCCCCTCGTCCAAAAATTCGGTTGCAGCTTATTAAATGGTGTTATGTGCCCAGAGGCTGGACTTTTTCATAGTTGCTATCGTCACCTACTTTTGTTTTCTTGATAGCGAAACAGCGATTAATAAACGAAATTTGCCTAATTACGTTGAGGCAAAAAAGGGGAAATGGAAGTTTGCGTCAAGAATCTAACAAATTTGAAATTCTTTTACGCTTGTGTTCGGTAGATCGAGATCTAATTAAATGAAATTTCACTCTTATATGCTATTGATTGTAAAGTCAAATTTAGCTGAAAGACCGTGATGCACTTGTCAATTTTGTGCTTGAAAATGCTGGCATAGACTCTGCAGCAACTACATTAGCACTAAAGCTATCGAGTATCTAAGCCGAAGGATTATGTAAGTGAGTAGATTAGCATGGCTAAGCACTTTAATTAGACTTCGTTGATTCAATCTAGGAGGTGTTACATGGAAATGTTGCATACTGTTGCGGAAGCGGTTTTTATCTCGTTTTTTGTTGGCGCTATTGTTGGCGGTGCTGTTGTAGCCCACTTTCAATTAAAACCAGCAGAGCAAAACGATCAAAAATTACAGCCGGTTAAAATTAAAGCAAACGATAACGAAAATTAGTCAAAACCCTGCTATTCGGCCTGCTGGATTCGTCCAGTTAACGGTTTAAGGGTAAACCGAATAGTGGGCAGTTTCAAATTCTAAATAGGCGGATCCAACTCAGTCAATGGCCACCGCGCCCTGGCTGAAAACGACAAAGACTTGTTATGCTCTTTTTGCAGTCTTAAGTATCCCGCATACGCAATCATCGCTCCGTTGTCAGTACAAAACTCAAAACTGGGGTAATGAATCTGTATGTTTGATACATTCGCCAAGTCAGACAATCTGTCTCGTAAATATTGATTAGCACTGACGCCACCTGCGATAACCAAATGGCCTAATCCGGTTTGTTCTGCCGCGCGCTTACATTTTATGTATAAAGTATCAATTGCCGCTGTTTGAAACGCGAGAGCGATATCTGCTTTTGCTTGCTCTTTTTTATCTGATGTCTGGTATGTATTCACGGCAAATGTTTTCAATCCGCTGTAGCTAAAGTCCAATCCCGGCCGATCTGTCATGGGCCGAGGAAAGCGATATTGATTCACGTTACCCTTCTTAGCCAATTTTTCTATCTCTGGGCCACCAGGGTAGGGTAACTCCAGCATTTTAGCTGTTTTATCAAACGCTTCACCAATTGCATCATCCAGTGATTCCCCCAATATCTCGTAGCTACCTAATTGTTTGGCGGCAATTAATTGCGTGTGTCCACCCGATACCAATAACGCCAGGAACGGAAATTGGATAGTCGGATTTTCTAGCAATGGAGCCAACAAATGGCCTTCCATATGATGGATGGGAATACTGGGGATTTTTAATGTCCAGGCCAGTGTTCGACCAATTGCAGCCCCTGTTAATAAAGCACCCGCTAAGCCTGGCCCTGATGTATATGCAACGCCGGTTATCGTTGATAAATCGCAATTAGCCTGCTTCAATGTTTTACGAATGAGGGGAATTGCGCGATTAATATGATCACGGGAGGCTAACTCGGGTACTACACCACCATATTCTCGATGAATATCAATTTGACTAAAAAGTTGGTGGCCGATTAATCCTTCATCACTATCATAAATAGCAATCCCAGTTTCATCACATGAGCTTTCAATGCCGAGAATACGCATGCGCCAATTATGCTGGAAATGCTGAAATTTGCCACATTTTCTTAATTCCTTTAATTCCTGATTGATTTGGTCGTTATGAGGGAGTAAAATCCGCGGTTCGCTGCGGACCGACTGAATTTTTATTCGCCGTATCTAGCAAAAAATTTTGGCTCTTAGGGCCGCAATAACAGGAAAACGAGGAAATTTATTCCATGCCAATGGTTAAGTTAAGAGAGCATGAGCCATTTGATGTCGCATTACGACGTTTCAAACGATCATGTGAAAAAGCTGGCATTTTGTCAGAAGTAAGACGTCGTGAGTTCTATGAAAAGCCTACTCAAGTGCGCAAACGTAAGCAAGCCGCAGCAGTAAAGCGTCAACTTAAGAAAAGTGCTCGTGAATTATTACGTGGTCGTGGTCGCTTAAGTGGTGCGCGCTCTACCAGTCGTACCAAAACTCCGACTCGGGGCAGACGTTAAGTTTAATCCAACAGTCCTATGTCTGATTCTCTAAAAGCTCAGATTCAAGACGCCATGAAAAACGCCATGCGGGCCAAAGAAAAGGACCGCTTGGGAGTTATTCGGCTCATTCTTGCAGCGATTAAACAAATCGAAGTGGACGAACGCATTGAGCTTGACGATGCACGTGTGCTTTCAGTACTTGATAAAATGGTGAAGCAGCGAAGAGAGTCGATTGCTCAGTTCGAAGCTGCCGGCCGAGATGAGTTAGCTGCAGTTGAAAAAGCCGAAATTGTTATCATACAAGATTACCTACCAGAGCAGCTGTCAGAAACAGAAATTACTGCTATCGTTGAGGCAGCATTAGCTGAAACAGGCGCCTCAAGCATGAAGGATATGGGAAAAGTAATGGCTATCATTAAGCCTAAAACCCAGGGCCGAGCAGATATGGGCGTCGTAAGCAAAACTATCAAAGCCAAATTGGCTGGCTAATTAATCTATTTCTTTTTTTTCGATAACACATAGACAGCATGCATGGTTGATGCTTTAGTATGACGTCTATGTCTGGTTCTATTCCTCGCACATTTATTGATGATCTACTGACTCGTGTCGACATTGTTGATGTGATTGATGGTCGGGTAAATCTCAAAAAAGCCGGTAAAAGTTATAAAGCGTGTTGTCCCTTCCATAGTGAAAAAACCCCTTCATTTAACGTGAGTCCCGATAAACAGCTATATCATTGCTTCGGTTGTGGTGCAGGCGGCTCAGTTATTCGATTTCTGATGGATTTTGAACACATGGAATTTGTCGAGGCCGTTGAGGAGTTGGCAAAATCTGTTGGCCTTGAAGTGCCGTATGAGGGGGGGGCAAATAAAAGTCGAGCAACAAGTAGCAAACGTCTTGCGCTGCATGAGTTAATGACTCAAGTTTCTGATTATTATATCTCGCAGCTGAAAAACCATGCGGATAAGAATATTGCGGTGGAGTATTTAAGGCAAAGGGGATTGAGTGGCAAAACGGCTCAAACATTCGGTTTGGGATTCGCGCCTGCTGGCTGGTCCAATTTAACGGCTGTATTTGGTAATGACCCGGGCACAGTGCAGCAACTCATTGATACGGGGATGTTGATCAGGAAAGAGGATGGTCGGGTGTATGATCGTTTTCGCGAACGAATTATGTTTCCGATTCGTGATCGACGTGGACGAGTCATTGCCTTTGGCGGCAGAATAATAAACGATGACACGCCAAAATATTTAAATTCCCCCGAAACTGAAATATTTCATAAAAGCCACGAGCTTTATGCTCTCAACCACGTCATAAAATCGAATTCCACGCTACAAAACCTTATCGTTGTTGAAGGTTATATGGATGTTGTTTCGCTCGCGGATAAAGGTGTAAATAATGCGGTTGCAACCCTTGGTACGGCAATCACAGAGCAACATGTGCAAATACTGGCGAAACAATGTGATGTTATCGTTTACTGCTTTGACGGTGATGCCGCAGGGAAAAAAGCAGCGTGGCGAGCACTGGAAAATTCATTGCCTTATTTAAAGAAAGGCATGCAGTTTAAATTTATGTTTTTACCTGATGGTGAAGATCCGGATACGATGGTGAATCAGTTAGGATTTGAAGGGTTTAACAAACTAGTATCACAGGCTAAGCCCTTGTCTGACTTTATGCTGGAGCGTCTGTTGGAGCAGGCTGACTACCGGACAATTGATGGACAGGCAAATCTTATTGAGAAAGCAAAACCTTTGTTAAGCAAGATGCCCAAGGGTGGATTTACTAATCTTATGGTTGGGAGATTGGCGAAATATGTGCAAATCCCTGAGCAGGATCTCATGCGACAATTCAATATTGAAGGCGCTGCAGATTTTGCCAATAGGCAGTTACAGAGAAATACCAAAAAGTTAAAAGCAGAAAAACCTTCGCCTGTGAAGTTGGCAATTGCCATGTTGCTAGAAAAACCGGATTTGGCGTTAACAATAGAGCACGTCGATGAGTTGAGGCATCTGTTATTGCCTGGCGTTGTTTTGCTGCACGATCTACTTGTTTTTATCCAAACCAACCCTCATATAACAACTGGCGCCTTACTTGAGCATTGGCGAAATACAGAAGATGGTCAGTATTTGCCTAAAATTTTAAATTGGGAGCACCATGTGCCCTCAGTGGGAGTCGAAAGCGAATTTACGGCTGCAATAGCGTTGTTATATCGCCAATTGAAGGATCAGGAGTTAGAAGACCTCCTTCATCGATCAAAAATAGAGCCTTTGACGGCCGAGGATAAAAAAAGACTTTCGACACTTATGTTGGAAGTAACGAGCTAAGTTGTTTAACTCTATTGAATTTTCTGATATTTGTACTAATTATTAGGTGCTGGTTTCCCATTTTTCGTCACCGCATAAAGACAAAAGTTATTGGGAGCTAATGATTAAAATTTGAATTAAACATTAAGCTCATTAGGTGTTTGATCCTTTTGAATGTATAATGTCGCGCTAATTTTTTCTAATGATATATTGGGTTAATGAGAAAATATGAATCCTGAGCAACAGTCTCAAATTAAGTTATTGATTGCTAAGGGTAAGGAGCAAGGTTATCTCACTTATCGTGAGGTTAATGATCACTTACCTGATGAAATAATAAATCCAGAACAAATCGAAGATATCGTCGGCATGATCAACGATATGGGTATCCCTGTGCATGAAGTTGCGCCGGATACTGACTCGATCATCTTAACTGACGCTACCAATAATTCCGATGAGGATGTTGCAGAAGAAGCAGCAGCAGCTATTGCGACGGTTGACAGTGAATTTGGCCGGACAACAGATCCTGTTCGAATGTATATGCGTGAAATGGGGACGGTTGAACTGCTAACTCGCGAAGGTGAAATAATACTCGCCAAGCGGATTGAGCAGGGCAGTAAACAAGTTCTTTCTGCGTTGGCGCATTATCCATCAACTATCGAGAATTTTTTAGCAGCATATGCAAAATATGAAGCTGAAGATTTGCGATTGACGGACATCATTATTGATTTCGCTGATCCAGATATCGGCGACGCCATTCCAACACCTCCAGAGCCTAAAGCGGCAAGTGATGATGATGAGGATGAAGTTGATACGGGTCCCGATGTCGAGGAAGTGAGAAAGCATGTCGAAGGCATCGCGAAAAATTATAAAAAATGGATTGCAGCAAAAGATAAACACGGAATTAGTGATAAGAAAACACTAAAATTAATGGCTGCTTTGGAAGAGTCTTTTCTGGGATTAAAACTAGCGCCCAGATTTGTGGAAGTGCTTGTTTATAATTTACGTAGCATTGTTGAAAGGGTGCGGGAACAAGAGCGCATCATCATGGGTATCTGTGTAAAACAAGGCAAGATGCCCCGTAAGCAATTTATTACCACGTTCCCGGAAAATGAGACCAATATTGAGTGGATTGATCAGTTTCTAGAGAAAGACGAGTCTTATGTGGCTTATATTCGAAGCAGGGTTGATGAGATTAAATTGGCTCAAAGCAAATTGGCATTTGTCGAAACTGAGTGCAAATTAAGTATTCACACACTTAAAGATATCAATCGTAAATTATCCATCGGCGAGGCAAAAGCGCGTCGTGCGAAAAAAGAAATGGTTGAGGCCAATCTAAGATTGGTAATTGCCATTGCTAAAAAATATACAAATCGTGGTTTGCAGTTCCTGGATCTCATTCAAGAAGGCAATATTGGTTTAATGAAAGCGGTAGACAAGTTTGAATACCGCCGAGGATATAAGTTTTCGACTTATGCGACCTGGTGGATACGTCAAGCAATCACGCGATCAATCGCTGACCAGGCAAGAACAATTCGAATTCCAGTGCATATGATTGAGACAATCAATAAGCTGAATCGAGTTTCGCGACAAATGTTGCAGGAAATGGGACGGGAAGCAACGCCAGAAGAGCTTGCAGAGCGTATGGAAATGCCTGAGGATAAAATTCGCAAGGTACTGAAGATTGCTAAAGAACCCATTTCAATGGAAACGCCTATTGGAGATGATGAAGATTCGCATCTTGGTGACTTTATCGAAGACCAAAACCTATTGGCTCCCAGTGATTCCGCAACTTTTGAAGGCCTACGAGAGTCAACAACCAGAATTTTGGAAGGGTTAACTGCTCGAGAAGCCAAAGTGTTGAGAATGCGTTTTGGTATTGATATGAATACGGATCACACACTTGAAGAAGTGGGTAAGCAGTTTGATGTAACCCGAGAGCGAATTAGACAAATTGAAGCAAAAGCGTTGCGGAAGTTGCGTCATCCGTCTAGATCAGAGCAATTACGCAGTTTTCTCGAATAAATTGCGAACAGTTCTCATGAAAAACCTCTGACTGAAGAGTTAGGGGTTTTTTGTTATTAGCGACGTAATGCTTTACTTTCATTTATAATATTTCAAATAGGGCCTGTAGCTCAGTTGGTTAGAGCAGTGGACTCATAATCCATTGGTCGTAGGTTCGAGTCCTACCAGGCCCACCATTCCTATTCTTGCAATACTCGCAAGATTTTCTTTGCACACATCAGATCTTTCTATAACGCTTTCATTTAGTGCAGGACGGATTTTTGATACTATAATTTGACTATTAATCTCGAATCAAGAATTAGAAGACGGAATTCTCACTTCGTATTAAATCTGTCCGATCTTGGTTAAAACCAATTCCCTATATAATGATAAATCAACGGTTAACGCATTCATTACGGTTCAAGCTCGTTGCGTCCAGCGTGCTTATCCAGATTGTGTTCATCACATTATTGGTTTCACACAATGTTAATCTGGTTGAAGAAACCCTCGTCAGTCAATCTAAGGTTCGCTTATATGAATTGGAACGATTGTTAAATACCTCCATCGCATCACCGGTTGTACAGCAGGATGTTGAAGTCCTACAGGAAATACTCGATGAAAGCGTGCGTAAAGATGGAATAAACTATTTTGCTTTATTTGGTGCCAATAAAAAATTAATTGCTGCCGCGGGTGATTGGGATTTGCATACCGGCACTTCGACCGAGCACGCGAGCTTGCATGAAAGTATGCGCCTCGGTCTAGATATTTATCACACGCATATTGATATCAGCATAGCTGGAATTAAATACGGACAGCTACATTATGGTATTTCCATAAAATCACTGAGTTCTATTAAGAATGTTTTGATCGAAGACAGTATTATTATTGCGATATTGGGTATTGTCATTTCCGGCTTGGCTCTGTTAATAACGGGGATTTGGCTAACTCGAAACTTAACAAACTTGGCGCAAGCGAGTCAGCAATTTGCTTCTGGGAATTTTACGGCACGTGCGAATGTGAAATCTAATGATGAAGTAAAAGATCTCGCGCTTGCTTTTAATTTTATGGCCGATTCGCTAAATACTCGGATACAAGATCTTCGTGATAGCCAGAAGAATCAACAGGTTTTATTGAAAATATCACAACAAGAAAAAGCGCGCTTAACATCGCTGCTTGAAGTGATGACGCGAGGAATCTTGTTTGAAACAATTGATCAGCGAGTTGCATATTATAATCCGGCATTTATTAACATGTGGGGTCTTCGCGAATCGCAAAATGTAAATGGTTGCCCTGTCAGTGAAATTTTAGAAAATATAAAAATTAGATTAAGCGAAAATGGCATGGTAAATCGCTTACTACAAAATGCAAACGTGGGTGATGGCGATGATGTAGAGTTTTTGCTAATTAATGGAATTGTCGTTATTCAGCGTTTCTATCGAATATTTGACGAAGAAAAAAATATATTGGGTACGATGTGGATTTTCGAGGATGTGACAGCTGAACGCCAAACTGCTGAACAATTGGTGCATCTCGCAGAGCATGATTTTTTAACAGGTTTATACAATCGACGAAAGTTTGAAGAGGAAATTAACAAGCAAATTGAAATATGTCGCCGGCATAATACTGAGCTGGCACTCGTGTTTTTTGATATTGATGATTTTAAATTTATCAATGATGCTTTTGGTCATAAGTTTGGTGATGAAATGCTGGTCAAGGTTGCGAGTGATGTAGGCACACTCACTCGAACTGGGGAAATGTTCTGTCGATTAGGTGGCGATGAATTTGCCATATTTATGCCTGGTGCAAGCATGAGAAGCGCTAGATTGCTAGCCGATCGAATTTTAACAGCGATGTCCCACATTGTGTTTAGCAATGGTGAAAAACGCGTAAGAGTGACATCCAGTGTTGGCATTTCACTTTTTCCAAAACATGCTATTGAAATGGAAGAGCTACTGGTGTGTGCAGATATTGCGATGTATCAGGCAAAAGAGGCTGGTAAAAATACATGGAAAGTATACGAGGAAAATAAAGAGGCTTCTGAGCACCTGTTAAAGCGTATCAATTGGGATCATCAGATTACGAATGCATTAGAAAATGATTTGTTGATCTTGGACTATCAGGGAGTTTTTGATATTGAGAATGAAGATCTAATTTATCTGGAAGCTTTGGTGCGAATGAAAGTGAAGGGTAGAGAGGAAGTGATTTTGCCTGGCCAGTTCATTCCTTTCGCTGAGCGATCAGGCAAAATAATTGATATAGACCGTTGGGTGATTAAACAAGTGATTTCTAATCTTGCGAATGATCCTTCGCTTAAGTGTGTTGCAGTAAATGTTTCTGGTCGGGCATTTGGTGAGGCGCATTTGGCAAGGTATGTTACTCAGACTTTAGAGAATTATCAGGTGAATCCAAATCGGCTGATGTTAGAGTTAACTGAAACCGCAGCGGTTGGAGATTTACACGATGCTCAATATTTTATTGATGTTATGAAAGACTATGGATGCCGAATTGCAATTGATGATTTTGGGTCAGGGTATGCTTCATTTATTTATTTAAAACACCTGAAAGCCGATGTTGTTAAGATTGATGGTTTATTTATTCACGATTTAGTCAATGAGCAGGATAATCAATTATTTGTAAAAGCGATTGTAGATATTGCGCGCGGTTTGAAAAAGAAAACTGTGGCCGAATACGTTGAAGATGAATGCACGTTTAACTTGTTAAAAGCTCTGGGAGTGGATTATGTTCAAGGCTACTATTTGCACGAGCCGAGTGAAAGTTGTTTCATCTCCTCGGAGCGAAAAGTGTTATTGCAGGAAGAGTTGTTGGTTTAATAAGCGCGGGCAGAAGAATGTTGTGAAAAATATAATCTACATAATGCTGGCGTGTTTCGCTTTTTCATTTTCAACTGTTCAGGCAGATAGCTCTTTACTGGAAGCTAATAAAAAAACTATAAAATTTGGTTTGATACCTTATGTTAGCTCAACAAGACTAATTAAAATTTTTCTGCCACTCAAGAAACATTTGGAAAGGCTTGCTCCTTACGAGATCGTATTTCTTACAGCGCCAAATTTTAAAAAATTTTTTGATCGAACCCAAGATCAACAGTATGACGTCGTGTTTACTGCACCTCACTTGGGACTAATGGCAGAAGAAGTTTATGGCTATCAACGACTGGCGCGCTTTTCAAGAGACTTGAATGCCTGTGTTTTTTCTTGTTTAGATTCAAAACTTGATTCTTTGGTAGATCTAAAGAACAAATTGGTCAGTACTCCTGATCCCTTGGCGTTGGTTAGTGTGTTAGGCGAATTTATGCTGAAGAAAAATGGTTTGAAGGAGTCAGAAAACATAAATTATTTACGTACGCCCTCGCACAATAACGCGATTATTTCCGTGGCGAGTAATGTTGCCGATGCTGGTATCGTTGCTTCAGGAATTTATGAAAGTTTTATCGCAAAAGGTGGGGGCAAAAAAACAAAAATACTTAAGTGTTCAGAGCCAGTGCCAACAGCAATGTTTTTTGCCAATCAGTCTTTAGATTTAAAGGATAGGGAGTTATTAATGGCAAGCCTGTTAAGTTTTCCGGAATCAGATTTAGGTCGACAGTTTTTTCAGGATACGCCCTTCTTAGGTATTCAGGCTATTAATGATAGCGATATGCAAAAACTGGAAAAATATATGGATGAATTGAAGGCGAGGTTATAAGTGAGTAATGCCGCTTGCTTCGCTTTGAGCCAAGCGGCATATACTTGTACAAAAATTACTTTTTATCGTATGCTTCTGATTGAATTTTGTGGATTGATAAATCAGCGCCCTCGAACTCTTCTTCCTGGGAGAGCCGAATGCCCATCATAGACTTAACAATGCCGTAGATAAGAAATCCGCTAACGGCAGCGACAGCAACACCCATTAAGGTGCCAATTAGTTGAGCCATAAACGTTACGCCGCCAAGTCCACCTAGGGCTTGTTGGCCAAAAATACCTGCCGCGATGCCGCCCCAAACCCCGCACAATCCGTGAAGTGGCCACACACCTAAGACATCATCAATTTTCCATTTATTTTGTGTCAGAGTAAAAGTCCACACAAAAACTCCACCAGCAACAGCGCCAGTAACAAGTGCGCCCATAGGATGCATTAAATCAGATCCTGCGCAGATTGCTACCAGTCCCGCGAGTGGGCCATTATGAACAAATCCAGGGTCATTCTTACCTATTATCATGGCTGCGAGAATGCCGCCAACCATTGCCATGAGTGAGTTTAAAGCAACTAAACCGCTGACCGAATCGATGGTTTGTGCCGACATCACGTTGAAGCCAAACCAGCCAACAGATAATACCCAAGCGCCTAAAGCAAGAAATGGAATGCTCGAGGGTGGATGAGCGACCATGGTGCCAGTTTTAGTATATCGGCCGTGCCTGGCACCAAGCAAAATGACAGCGCCTAATGCGATCCAACCACCCATTGCGTGTACCACGATAGAGCCAGCAAAGTCATGAAATTCAGCACCAAATGTATTATTGATCCAGTCTTGAATGCCATAGTTTCCATTCCATACAATACCTTCAAAAAACGGATAAGCAAATGCCACGATTAAACCTGTAGCCAATAATTGAGGATAAAATTTAGCGCGTTCTGCAATACCGCCGGAAACGATGGCAGGAATAGCTGCAGCGAAAGTCATTAAAAAGAAAAATTTCACCAATTCATAACCATTCTTTTCAGCCAATGTTTCGGCGCTACTGAAAAAATCAACGCCATATGCAATTCCAAATCCGATGAAAAAGTAAGCTATGGTAGAAACAGCAAAATCACAGATTATTTTTACTAGTGCATTAACCTGATTTTTTTTGCGAACGGTGCCAACTTCAAGGAAGGCGAAGCCCGCATGCATTGCAAGCACCATGATGGCGCCAAGAAGAATAAATAAAACGTCATTACCTGAATATGTTGTTTCCATGAGCAACTCTTTCTCTTGTTTAAATTATTGGTTGGGGTGTCAGCTGTACTTAGTGGCTTGGGATCATACACCGATCTTTTGCACCATGCATAGCTATGAATATTTGGGGACAGAGGTTACCAAAGTGATCGAATGGCGGCTATACCCTGAGCACCAGAATTTTTCGCTTGAGCCAAATGTTTTATTTGCATGCCACCTAATGCATAAGTTGGCATATTTGCGAGCTTGCAGAGTTGAGTGAAATTCACCCAGCTCAAGGGTTTGGCTGTGGGGTGACTGGTAGTGGCTAATACAGGAGAAAGGACGATGAATTGAATACCGAGGTCGTTTGCATGGTTTATTTGGTCTGCATTGTGGCAGGAGGCAGCAACGAAAACGTCACTGGGCACTTTCGCAGTTTTCATGAGTTCCGTACTGGATAAGTGAATATAAGATGCACCGATTTCAGTGGCGTGTTGTAACGACGTATTGATATATATTGTTGCGCCGAAAGGATTATTCACGGATTGAATTTCTTGGAACACGGTTTTGAGCTGTCGCTCAGAGAGTGTTTTGGCGCGGAATTGGAGTAAGTTGATTCCCTGGCTAATCCGTTTTTCAATATGATCCAGAAATCGTGCGCGATCATCAAAATCTGGTTCTGGGGTGATGAGGTATCGCGATGGTAGTTGGGTAGCATTAATGATAGACCGGTTTGCGGCAGGGAATTTAAAGTTTAGTAATTCTTGTTTCTCAATCCAACGTATGGCTTGTCCTTCCTTACCCTGCGCGTCACCAGCAAATTTTGTTACTTTGTATACATCGAGAAATATGGATTTATCAGGGTAGTCATGAGATATCTGAATCAATGGTTCAAATTTTTCAACATAAATGTTCAGCTCTTCATATAGCTCGCGTTTTAAAGCAGATTCAACTGACTCTGCGGGTTCAACTTTGCCACCTGGAAATTCCCAAAGGCCGCCTTGGTGGACATGTTTGGGTCGCTGTGCAATTAAGATTTGTTGCTGCGGACTTTCAATAACTGCAGCAACAACATGAAGAGGGTCACTGTTCTTCAGGGGATTTATCTTTCTTTTCTTCTCGGAAGCTGAAAATTATCATAATCGCTGCGCCAACACAGATTGCAGAGTCTGCTATGTTAAATGCAGGCCAATGGGATTCGTCATAATAAACATCGATAAAATCGACGACATAGCCAAATCGGACACGGTCGATTAAATTTCCAATTGCGCCACCCAGAATGAATGATAATGAAATCGCCATGGCTTTTTCATGGGCGGCCAATTTTTTGATCCAAATAATAATGGCAATGCTAACGATTGTTGCCAGCCCTGTAAAAAACCAACGTTGCCAGCCTCCTGCGTCGCTTAAAAAGCTGAACGCGGCACCCTCATTATGCATGAGTGTGAAATTAAACATGGGCATAACGGCGACTGGGTCAAACATGGTTAGGTTTGCAGTCGCTGCTGCTTTAGTTATTTGATCCAGGATAATCACAATCAAAGATAGGATCGTCCATTTGAGCATGTTGGGATTTTCAGTCGTCATTAAGTAAAGTTTCTCTTTTCGCCATCGCCTTCTACATTGTCAACACAACGACCACAAAGTTCAGGATGATTGTCATTTTCGCCAACATCTGCTGTGTGATGCCAGCATCGTACGCATTTATCATGCTCAGATGCGGCAACCGCCACCCAAATTTCATCACCATTTTTTAAAGTAATATGGGTGCAGTTGTCAGTTTTTTCTGTATCGGCATGCACGCGTGCGCCGGATGTGATTAGGGCGAAACGAAGTTCATCCTCCAGTGCAGCTAACTTTTGACGTATTTCGCTACCGCAAAACAAATCTACTTCAGCATCAAGTGAAGAGCCAATTTCGCCACTCACACGCAAGTTTTCAAGTGTTTTACTGACCGCGACACGTATCTCAACTAGCTCACTCCAATACTCAAGCGTAAAAACCTTGTCTTCTGGAATGAAGGGCAATTCATGCCAGGTTTCGAGAAAAATAGATTCACTACGATTGCCTGGAATAAAGGGCCATATCTCATCAGCGGTGAAACTGAGTATGGGTGCCAGCCAGCGGGTAAATGCTTCGCATATGTGATACAGAGCAGTCTGTGCCGAACGTCTTGCCTTGCTATCTGCTTTAGCGGTGTATTGGCGATCCTTGATGATATCTAGGTACAAGCTACCGAGATCAACTGAACAGAAGTTATGAATTTTTTGATAAATATTATGAAAATCATAATTGTTATAATCTTCAATAATTTCTTTTTGTAATTGTGCCGTGCGCTGAATCGCCCACTTGTCCAACGCTAACATGTTTTCTGGATCAATGGCGTGGGAGTCAGGATCAAATCCGTTTAAGTTCGCGAGTAAAAACCTCGCGGTATTTCGAATGCGTCGATAAGCGTCAGCTGTTCGTTTAAATATTTCATCTGACACGGTCATTTCACCGCTGTAGTCAGTGGATGAAACCCAAAGCCGAATGATATCCGCTCCCAGTTGGTTAACGACTTTTTGTGGCGCAAAGGTGTTACCCAAACTTTTCGACATTTTTTTACCGTCAGCATCTACGGTAAACCCATGGGTTAATGCCTGCTTGTAAGGCGCTTGGCCTAACATAGCTAAAGATGCTAAGAGCGAAGATTGAAACCAGCCACGATGTTGATCTGAGCCTTCCAAATACAAATTGGCAGGGACGCTTAATTCCTCACGTTGTTTAAGTACACAATAATGTGTCACGCCGGAATCAAACCAGACATCTAATGTGTCAGTAACTTTGACATAATCATTGGCTTCTTCGCCAAGCAACTCGGGCGTTTCCAAATCAAACCAGGCATCAATACCTTGCTGTTCCATTTTTAACGCAACTTGTTCCATTAGGGCTGGCGTATTGGGGTGCAAAGCTTGGGTGTCTTTATGGACAAAAACCGCGATAGGTACGCCCCAGGTTCGTTGTCTTGAGATGCACCAGTCAGGTCGGTTGTTAATCATGCCGGCAATGCGGGCTTCACCCCAGTCGGGCAGCCAAGATATTTTGGGTATTACATCATTGGCTAATTCACGTAATCCATTTTGTTCCATACTGATAAACCATTGTGGTGTTGCGCGGAAGATAATGGGTGTTTTATGTCGCCAACAATGTGGGTAACTGTGTTCTATGGCTTCATGATGTACGAGCTTGCCATTGGTTTTAAGTGTTTCTAACACAGAGTCATTGGCTTTAAAAACGTGTTGGCCGGCAAATAATTCTGTGTCGGGTAAAAAGGTTCCATTGGCCGCAACAGGATTGACGACGGGTAACTTATATCGTGAGCCTGCAACATAATCTTCCTGGCCATGTGCAGGGGCGGTATGTACTGCACCGGTGCCGGCATCAACTGTTACGTGATCACCTAAGATGATGGGCACTTCTTTTTTATAAAAAGGATGTTGTAGTTTAAAGTTTTCCAAGGCGCTGCCTTTACAGTATGCGACAACACGATGCTCCTCGAAGTTATATCGACCCATGGCATCTTTCCATAATGCCTCCGCAATCACTAAGCGTTCCGTTCCATGGTCACCAGTGCATTCAACAATTGCGTAATCTAAATCTGGATGAATGGCAACAGCTTCATTCGCGGGTAGTGTCCAGGGAGTGGTAGTCCAAATAACGAGGGAGATTGGGCCTTCACCTTCATGGCTTTCTACATGGTGGCATTTGGCAATGAGTGCGGCTTCATCCAATACAGAAAATCGTACATCAATCGCTGGCGAACGTTTATCTTGATATTCAACTTCCGCTTCGGCCAATGCAGATCCACAATCAGTACACCAATGTACGGGTTTGGATCCCTGGTGAATGTGACCATTAGCAAAAATCTGAGACAAACTTCGAACAATGTTCGCCTCAAATTTATAATCGAGAGTTAAGTACGGATTTTCCCAGTCGCCAAATACACCTAAGCGAATGAAATCTTTCTTCTGATTGTCCACTTGTTTATAGGCGTATTTTCGACAGGCTTTGCGAAATTCTTTTGCCGTTACTTTTCCGCCTGCTTTGCCAACCTTTTTTTCTACTTGTAACTCTATGGGCAAACCATGGCAATCCCAGCCAGGAATATAAGGCGCATCAAATCCACTCAACGATTTTGATTTAACAATGATATCTTTTAAGATTTTATTAACTGCGTGCCCGATATGAATATCACCGTTCGCGTACGGTGGGCCGTCATGCAAAATAAACTTTTCACGGCCTTTAGTGATTGCACGTTGTTTGGAATATATTTCATTCTTTTGCCAACGTTTTAACATTTCGGGTTCTCGGTTTGCGAGATTACCTTTCATAGGAAAGCCAGTTTTTGGCAAATTGAGAGTATCTTTGTAGTTTTTTGTGTCTGTCATTTTATTCTGCGTTTAATAAAGTTTTTGCTTCTGTTGCGTCATGTTTAATTTGTGAGATTAAGGCATCTAATCCGTCGAACTTTTGCTCTGGCCGGATAAAATGTTCAAAATGCACTTGAATGCGGCAGCCATAAATTGTCTGGTCGAAATCAAATAAGTGAATTTCGAGTAAATATAAACTGCCATCAACCGTAGGCCGTATTCCGAGGTTTGCGACCCCAAAGTGGGTTTCGGCTAAACCGGTTATTTTAACTGCATATACGCCATTAGTGGGAGCAATTTGTTGTTTTAATCGAATATTTGCCGTGGGAAAGCCAATAGTACGTCCCCGTTTGTCGCCGTGACTTACAATTCCGCTAACATGATAACCACGACCTAATAATTCTTTTGCTTTGAGTAAATCGCCTTCACTTAAGGATTGGCGAATTCTTGTACTGCTGACACGTTGATTATCAATTAAATAGGTTGGAGTATCTTCGACGTCAAAGTTATTTTGTTGCCCAGAAACTTTTAATAAATGAAAGTCGCCTTGTCGATTTTTACCAAACCGGAAGTCATCACCAATCACCAAATGTTTGGTGTGGAGTCCCTTTAATAAAATTTGATCAATGAATTCGTGTGGATTTAATTCTGCTAATTTTTGATTAAACGGTATGCAAATAATTCTATCCACACCATAAGTTTTTAATAATTGCGTTTTGTCATGGAAGGTCGTAAGTCGCGCTGGCGCTTTGTCTTTCGCGAAAAACTCCTGAGGATTCGGATGAAATGTAATAAGGGTTGCTGGTACCTGGTGTTTTGTCGCATGTTTTTTAAGTTGCGCAATAATGGCCTGATGGCCTAAATGAACACCATCAAAATTGCCAATGGTTACGACATTACCTCGATGTTCCGTTTGTAAATTGTGCAGTCCGCGGATTATTTCCATGTTCGCGCCTAAAAAAATAAGGAAAGTATATCAGTAGAGCATTTGAAGCAGGGTATAAAGCATTACGATTTGTTGAACAAGAACGCTTTGGGTTTTAAGCCACAAATAAGCAGTGTGGTCACATAAGTAACAAAACCAACAGCAATCCATAAAGCCAAATTACCCACCCGCATCCAGGCATCCCAGTGTAACCAGGTTTCAATGGGTGGATTGAACCAATACAAAACGCCGGCCATTGCCAAGCTTGAGATGCTGATTTGGGCAAATAATTTAAGCCAACCTTTTCCGGGTTGGTAATATCCCAATTTTCTCAATGTTCGGTAGAGTAGCCAGACATTCAAATAGGCAGATAGGGCGGTTGCGAGTGCCAAGCCAGTATGAGCACCTTTAAAGTCTGAGAGGTATAAAGGTGTGACAAAAACAACATTGAGCACCATGTTAGCAATCATGGCTTTAATGCCAATTTTAACGGGTGTTTTTGTATCTTGTCGGGCGTAAAACCCGGGGGCAAGTACTTTTACTAAAATAAATCCCATTAATCCGGTGGAATAAGCCATTAGGCTGAGGCTTGAAAGATACACATCTTCACTGGTGAATTCGCCACCATAAAATAATGTGGCTAGCATGGGGCCGGCAAGCATGACTAATCCGACGGCTGCAGGCAAACCAACCAGTAGTGCGCAACGCAATGCCCAGTCCATGGTGGATGAAAAAGCTTCTGCAGATTGTTTTGCATGATCTCGAGAGAGCTTGGGTAAAATAACGGTGGCTAACGCAATGCCGAGCAAACCAAGAGGAAATTCAACCAATCGATCTGAATAATAGAGCCAACTAATGCTGCCGGTAATGAGAAACGAAGCGATTAATGTATCAAACAACAGGTTTATTTGGACAACGGAGGAGCCAATGATGGCGGGTAGCATAAGGTTTTTGATTTTTTGAACACCCGGATGTTTCCATCCCCATTTGGGGATTGGTAATAATTTAAGTTTTAATAAAAACGGAAATTGAAAAACCAATTGCACAGCACCTGCAATGAAAACCGCCCAGGCGAGGGCCATAATGGGCTCGTCCAATTGAGGGGAAACATAGATTGCCATACTGATGAATACGATATTTAAAAAGACTGGGGTAAAAGCAGGAACCGCGAATTTGCCAAAACTGTTTAAGATGCCGCCCGCAAAGGCTGTGAGTGCGATAAAAAATAAATAGGGGAATGTATAGCGGAGCATGTCCACCGCGAGTTCATATTTGTACGCATCATCAATAAATCCTGGTCCGAACGCCATTATCAGCAACGGTGCGGCGATGACGCCCGACAGTGAAATGCCGAGCAAAACTACGCCAAAAGTCCCCGCGACCTGATCGATTAACTCTTTTAGCTCTCGCTCTGATTTTTTTTCCTTGTACTCCGTTAAAACGGGGACAAAGGCTTGAGAAAAAGCCCCTTCCGCAAATAATCTGCGTAAAAAATTTGGGATTTTAAAGGCGACGAAAAATGCGTCAGTCGCGGCATCTGCGCCGAAAATACGTGCAAATACCATGTCTCGAACAAAACCTAAGATTCGGGAAATCATGGTCATGCTGCTAACAACAGCTGCGGACTTGAGTAATTTTTTGCTCAGTTTGTAGCCTTTAGGTTTTAATGAGTCAAATATAAGGATGATTGACTCTGAATCTCCGGAATTTTAACAAAACGGGCAAAGAAAATGCCTGTAAGGAGCGGATTTAACAATATTTTTTTAATAGTACGTCGGCGCCCTGCTTTCTATTGACAATAGGGGTTTAGGCGAGCATAATTCGCCGTTCTTTTTTTGAGTAGAACGATTTCGAGGAGCAGTACTTTGGCAAATTCACCACAAGCAAGAAAACGTGCGCGTCAGAATGACAAACGCCGTGAGCATAACAATGCATTGCGCTCAAAAATGCGTACTAGTGTGAAGAATGTTAGAAAAGCCATTGCTGCGGGTGAAAAAGAAAGCGCTCAAGCGGCGTTTAAAATCGCTGTTCCAATGCTGGATAAAATGAGTGGTAAAGGCATTATTGCTCGAAACACCGCTGCGCGTTATAAGTCGCGCATCAATGCCGCGATAAAAGGCATGTAGAAAACGCAATCAGATATCGAAAAAAAAGCCGGCAATAGCCGGCTTTTTTGTTTTTGTTAACATGTCGATATATTTAGACTAATCAGTCACTTGGCAAGCTGAAATAAAAACTGGCACCATCGTCTGTATCACTTTCTGCCCAGATTTTACCATGATGTCGGTGAATGATTTGTTCCACGGTGGCCAACCCTATTCCTGTACCATCAAATTTCTCAGACCGATGTAATTTCTTGAAGGGTTCGAATAACTGGTCATAATAAGCCATATCAAATCCCTTGCCGTTGTCTCTTAATACAAAAATCGATGTGCCATTGTGATTTTCGCTAAAAAACTCAATTTTTGCAGTATCCCGCTTTTTGGAAAATTTAATGGCATTTGATAACAGATGCTGCAGACTAATCTTTAGCAATTCTTTGTCGGCCGTGACAAAAAGGTTTGGCTCAATTTCCAATTCGATTACGCGATTTTCTTCTTCGGCAATCAGGTCTTGTCCAATTTTTGAGACAAGTTTACTGAGATCAACATCTTGTAATTCCAACTTTCGACGACTAACACGTGCAAGCCATAACAAGTCGTCAATCATATGTCCCATGCGCTCACAGGATTTGCGGATTCGAGAGATATAACCAACGGCTTCTTCCGGTAACGAGCTGGTGAAGTCTTCGGCTAAGGCTTTGCTGAAATTGTCCACGCTCCGTAAAGGTGCTCTTAGTTCATGTGACACCGCAAAACTCAGTGACTCTAGACTTTTATTGGTGGCTTCAAGCTGCTCATTGGCTTGGGCCAGTTGTTGGTGTACATCAGGGTCTCTGTTATCAGCTTTCTCGAATTCTTGCTCTTTCGCTTTTTCTCGCTGGAAAAATAATGCAGTTCTCTGAGCAAAAAGCTTGAGGATTTCTGTTTGGTAGAGCGAATAATTTTTTGGCGAGCGATGAAAGATATTAATCACAGCACTAACATTTCCAGTCTCATCCACCGTGGGGACGCAAAGGCAAGAAGTCGCATTGAAATAATTAACTAAATAATCCTCACCAAATTGCTCTGCTAATCTTTCGTAATATTGTTCATGTTTGGTTTTAATTGTTTCCATATTTATGGAATTGAGGTTCCGGTTCTTAAGCTTTGTCCCAACGTTTTCGCCATCATGAAAACATTGTTGGACTTCCACTTGGCTATTTGAGACTTTACTGATGCACACAGTATCAACATCAAAGTTATAGCTGATTGTGCGTGAGATTTTTAACAAAGTTTCGTTGTCATCTTCGAGTTTTAAACTGAAGCTGCACATTCTTAACAAAAGTTTTTCGTCAGAAGCTGGTTTGTTAATTGAAGGTTTGTCTTGATGAGAAGACTTAAAGCGATTTAGGAAAGGATTTGCGATCATTTTCAATTCCAAAAAAGGTTTGTGTTGTTGAGTGCAGAATGATAAGAAAAATTAAATAATATAATCAACAACGGCCGTAAGGTAAGAAGACTATTACATGGTAGTTGCTAATTTTGGGATTTTCTATACTTCTAACACAAAGTTTTAATTTTTTTACAAGAGAACAAGGTTGTCGCGATGAATCAGTTCAGGTTCATCTACATAACCGAGAATTTTCTCAATCTGCTCACTATTTTTACCAATGATTTTTCGCGTTTCTTCACTGTTGTAATTTACCAAGCCCTGGCCTATGAGCTTTCCAGTCTTATCAAGACAAGTCACTGCTTCACCGCGCATGAATTCGCCATTACATTGTGTAATCCCAACGGGCAATAAACTCTTACCTTTGTTTCTGAGAACACTTTTAGCGCCATCATCTAAAATCAATGAGCCCTTAATTTGTAAATGGCCAGCGAGCCATTGCTTTCTTGCTGCGAGGGGTTCACTGTCGGGGATTAGCCAAGTGCCCGTGTTTTCCTCATTGTTCTGAATTTTTTGTAATATGCCGTCCCTGTGGCCGCCAGCGATGATTGTGGTTGTGCCAGACATGGCTGCCCGTTCTGCGGCTTTAACTTTTGTTAGCATCCCGCCACGACCAAATTTTCCAGGTGTACCTGTGCTGGCCATTACGATGAGACCGGGATCACCAGCGCGTGCTTTTCTGATTAGTTGTGCGGTTGACAGTTTGCTGGGGTCTGCAGAGTAAAGGCCATCTTGATCAGTAAGCAAAATTAATCGATGTGCATCCATTAGATTGGCAGCTAATGCGGCTAAAGTGTCATTGTCACCAAAACGAATTTCGTCAATGGCAATGACATCATTTTCGTTGATAATCGGAACGACTCCCAGGCCGAGTAGTGTTTTTAATGTACTGCGGGCATTGAGGTAGCGTTGTCGATTTGAAAGGTCATCGTGTGTTAGCAGAATTTGGGCTGTGTGGATGCCATACTTTTTAAACTGTTCTTCATAACTTTGGATTAACCCCATTTGCCCTATTGCAGCTGCGGCTTGTAATTCGTGTAGCGCGTGGGGGCGCTCAGTTATATTTAGGCGGTTTAAGCCTTCTGCAACCGCACCGGAGGATACGAGGATGCAATTAATGTTTTCTTTTTTTAACGCTACCACTTGCCCAACCCATTTGCTGATGAACTCTTGATCTAAACCCTGGCCGTGGTTTGTTAGTAGCGAACTTCCTGATTTAATGATCCAGGTTTGTGCGGGATTGTTATCGGTCATAATTAAGGAGTGTACGTTTCATCATTATTGGTGTTGTCTTCTTTTGATAAATCCAAGAAATTCATGATTTCGACACACAATTCTTTGGTGCCTTTACCGCTAATGGCTGAAATTTGAAAAATCGGCGCCTGCCAGTCTAATTTTTGAACGACTTCTTCGTAAACTGTTTTTTGCTCATCGTCAGATAGTAAATCTACCTTATTTAATACGAGCCAGCGAGGTTGATTCGCTAGTGATTCGCTGTAGTTTTCCAGTTCTTTTGCAATCTTGTTAATTTCATCAACGGGGTCAGTCTCACCATCCAACGGTGCAATATCGACGATATGGAGCAGCAGGCCAGTCCGTGATAAATGACGCAAGAATTGGTGGCCTAAACCAGCGCCCTCTGATGCGCCTTCAATTAATCCTGGAATGTCTGCAATCACAAAACTTCGGTTACCTTCAACTCCTGCAACGCCCAGATTGGGGTATAGCGTGGTGAAGGGGTAATCAGCCACTTTAGGTTTAGCGTTGGATACAGAGCGAATAAAGGTCGATTTGCCAGCGTTGGGCATGCCTAGCAAACCCACATCTGCAAGTACCTGCAGTTCTAACGATAAAGAGCGTTTTTCCCCTGGCGTACCCGGTTTGGATTGTCGAGGTGCTTGATTGGTAGAGCTTTTAAAGCGGGTATTACCCAAACCATGGAAGCCACCTTGTGCTACTTTGAGAGTTGCGCCACCCTTGTCGAGGTCTCCCATCAGCTCCTGCGTGTCTGAATCCATCACCAAGGTACCAACAGGTACTTTGATGTATAAATCATCCCCGCCGGCTCCAGTGCAATTTTTGCCCATTCCGCTCTGTCCATTAGAGGCACGATAATTAGGCTGGAACCGAAAATCGGCCAAAGTGTTTAAATCATCATCAGCGATCAGGTAAACACTCCCGCCATCACCGCCATCTCCGCCATCGGGTCCACCTTTGGGAATGTATTTTTCACGACGAAAACTTACACAACCGTTACCACCTTTGCCAGCCTCTACGTTAATTGTTGCTTCGTCGATGAATTTCATGTGTTATCCAGTTGCATAAAAACAAAAACCCCAGTTAAGGGGTTTTTGTTAGTAAGTATGTCGGTTAATGTTAGCTAGCAGCTACCACACTGATATACTTACGATTTTTCGGGCCTTTTGTCTCAAATAGGACGGTTCCGTTGGCAGTTGCGAATAACGTATCATCTTTACCGCGACCAACGTTATTTCCGGCGTGAAATCGTGTGCCTCGTTGGCGAACGAGAATATTACCCGCAGTCACTTCCTGGCCGCCAAATCGTTTTACACCAAGCCGTTTGGAGACGGAATCGCGTCCGTTACGAGTACTACCACCTGCTTTTTTATGTGCCATTGCTTAAAACCTTTTGTCTTTTCTAACTAGCTGAAATGCCAGTGATTTTTAATTCCGTGTAAGCCTGACGATGGCCCATTTGCTTGCGAAAGTGCTTTCTGCGGTTGAATTTGATAATGCGCACTTTGTCGCCGCGACCATGTTCTACTACATCAGCTGATACCTTGCCATTTTCAACTAATGGCGCGCCAATTTTAATATCGTCACCATTGGCAACCATTAATACTTGATCCAACTCAACTGTGCTGCCCTCATCGGCGTTGAGTTTCTCAACACGAATGGTTTGGCCTTCTTTTACGCGGTATTGCTTACCGCCGGTTTTCACTACCGCATACATTGTTCGTTTCTCCAGATTTGACATTGGGTCAAAGAAAGGTGCGCGATTCTACTACTGACCAGTCTCTGTTGTCAAACTGAGCCGATAGTAATATCTTTTTTGACTGTAACTCTATATTTTATATAATCGGGACTCACTATTATAATTGATAACTCCTAATGCACGTTGACTCACTAAAAATCGATAACACGTCACGCTTTGAAGCAGAGTTTGCGCCAGATCTGGCGCCACAGATGAGTATTGATGATGTTTATTCGCTCATCGAAGCAGATCAACAGGAAGTTGATAATGTGATACGCCAACGGCTTCATTCTGATGTCGTTTTAGTCAATCAGTTAAGCCACTATATTATTAATAGTGGGGGCAAACGATTAAGGCCTGTTTTAGTCCTTTTAACGTCTCGTGCATTTGGTTACCAGGGGTATCATCACGTACCCCTTGCTGCGGTAATCGAGTTTATTCACACCGCGACTTTATTACATGATGACGTCGTGGATGCATCCAGTTTGCGCCGTGGAAAAGAAACCGCAAACGCGATCTGGGGAAATGAAGCCAGTGTGCTAGTGGGTGATTTTCTCTACTCTCGCGCATTTCAGATGATGGTGGAAGCCGGCAGCATGGCAGTGATGGAAATTCTTGCCAATGCGACAAATGTCATTGCCGAGGGTGAAGTCATGCAGTTAATGAACTGTAATGAGCCGAATACCACTGAAGAAACCTATTTGGAAGTGATTCGCTACAAAACTGCCAAATTATTTGAAGCGGCAACGCGTTTGGGTGCAGTAATTAGTGGGCGTAGCCAAACCGAAGTTGACTCACTCAGTCGATATGGAATGCATTTAGGGACGGCATTTCAATTGGTTGATGATGTGTTGGACTACAGTACGTCAAGTGAAGAAATCGGGAAAAACATTGGCGATGACCTTGCTGAAGGCAAGCCAACCTTACCTTTAATATATACCATGCGAAATGGTAACCAAGAGCAGGTTAAAATTGTACGTGAAGCCATCGAACGAGGTGGCCGTGAAAATATTGATGAAGTTATTCACGCAGTAAAAAGCACTGGGGCAATTGAATACACAGCACAAGCTGCGAAGTTGGAGGCAGAGAAAGCCATCTCTTTCCTCGAAGTGTTACCTGATTCAAAATATAAAACGGCGTTAATTACTGTTGCAAGATTTTCGGTAGATAGAAGTTTCTAAGCAACGGGCTTCGATATGGGTATAGGGCGTCTAATCGTATTAGGTTTGATTGTTTGGGTCGTGTGGCTCATTTTCAAACGATTAAAGTCTTTACCAAAAAATCCAAACGTATCTCAGAAAAAATCAACAAAAATCTCGAAAGTAAGGCAGTGTGCTGAGTGTTCAGTTCACATACCTGAAAACGAAGCCATTAAAAAAGGTCACTTATTTTATTGCTGTAAAATGCATGCTGATAAAAATCAGTAAGCCCTTTTGTCAACGGAATTGGCAAGGTTAACGCTTGCATAGCCATGATTGAAGATCTTTCTCCAAAAAGCGCTGATATCCAAAACGAAACGGATATCGCTTGGCGAGCCTTTCGATTACTTGCTTTTTATCGATTGTCTTTAGCGCTCATTTTCATTTGCGTTCATTTATTATTTCCCACCGATACATCACTGGGTCAGACCAGTTCAATCGTATTCTTGACGACTTCCAATGCTTATTTATTATTTGCATTATTCAGCATTGCTGCCGTAGGGATGCGAAAACCGGAATTTAGTACGCAAGCATATTTAAATGGGGCAATAGATATTCTAACCGTGCTGGTTTGTATGTATAGCAGTGGTGGTTGGGATAGTGGTTTGGGCGTATTACTTATTGTTTCCATTGCGTATATTGGCATGTTTATACCGGGGCGTATGGCTCTGGCGTTTGCCGCTGGCACAACATTAATCATATTGTTTGCACAGTTTTATCAAATATTAAATTTCCAGGCAAAAGTTGGAGATTATTTACAGACTGGATTAATGGGAGCCGCGTTATTTGCCGTAGCCTATATTGCTAATGTTGTCGCCAGGCAGCTTAAAGAAAGTCAAATACTCGCGGATCAGCGCGGAGCTGATTTGGCCAACTTAGGCCAATTGAATGAATATATTATTCAACGCATGGGTTCTGGTGTTTTAGTTGTAGATGATAAGAATCATATTCGCTTGGTGAATGAAGCGGGTAGTTACTTGCTGGGTATGCCAGGGAAGTCTAGTTTGCAGTCTTTGGAGCATGTCTCTACTGAATTAGCGAAGCAATTAAAGAAGTGGCTCGCTAACAATCATTATGAGCCGAAAGCTTTTCGAGTAACCGGATCTGTTGCCATATACCCAAGATTCACACGTTTAGGATTAGATGATTATGCGGGTACTTTAATTCTACTGGAAGATACATCCATATTAGATCAACAAGCCCAGCATTTAAAAATGTCGGCCATGGGGCGACTAACCGCGAGTATTGCTCATGAAATTCGCAATCCATTGGGTGCAATCAGTCATGCTGGCCAATTGTTGGAAGAATCAGAAAGCCTTGATAAGGCTGATCGACGTTTAGTGCAAATAATTCGTGAACAATCTGTGCGAATGAATACGCTGATTGAAAATGTGATGCAATTGAGTCGACGCGATCATGCAATAGCAGAAGAAATTGAATTACAATCGTGGTTAAATAACTTTATTGCTGAATTTGCCAAAGCGCATAATATAGAAGAAGAAAAAATCGGTGTTCACATTTCACCAGAAACTGTGAATGTATCGATGGACCCAAGTCACTTACATCAAATTATGTCTAATTTATGTCAAAATGGTGTTCGTCACGGCGTGGATAAACAAGGTAGTGCATTGTTGGAAATTCGAGGCGGAGAAACACGTGAATCTCGTGGGCCGTTTGTGGATGTTATCGATAACGGACCCGGGATTGAACCAGAAACTGCGCAACAAGTATTTGAGCCATTTTTCACTACTGCGAGTAAAGGAACAGGTTTGGGTTTGTATATCGCTCGAGAATTAGCAGAGGCAAATCAGGCGCATTTAGATTATGTGCCTATTCCAACGGGTGGCAGTTGTTTTCGAATTAGTTTTAAGCAAACAAAAAGGCAAGATAAATAGATGTCAGATTATTTAGCACTCATTGTGGATGATGAGCCCGATATCTGCGAATTGTTGGAAATCACACTATTAAGGATGGACGTTGAATCGCACACTGCAGGCAGTGTAGCGGAAGCGCGCGCTTTGTTAACGCGGCACAAGTACGATATTTGTCTGACAGATATGCGATTGCCTGATGGTAACGGTATCGAGTTAGTTGAAGTTATTAATAAAGAATATGAAGATTTACCTGTGGCCATGATTACAGCTCATGGAAATGTTGAATCCGCAGTTCACGCCTTAAAAGCGGGCGCTTTTGATTTTGTATCTAAACCTGTTGATTTGCAAAACTTGCGGACAATGGTGACGTCTGCATTAAAAGTTAAACACGCAAAACCTGCACAGGAAAAACGCGGTGAACTAACCTTGCTGGGTGATGCGCCAGTAATGAAAAGAACGAGAGCGACCATCGCAAAATTAGCGAAAAGTCAGGCACCAGTTTATATCGAAGGTGAATCGGGTAGTGGTAAAGAACTGGTTGCGCGAATGATTCATGACAAGGGACCACGTGCGGATCAATCATTCGTGCCGGTCAACTGCGGCGCTATACCTGATCATTTAATGGAAAGTGAGTTTTTCGGTTATATGAAAGGCAGTTTTACCGGCGCAATCACTGATAAGGAAGGGCTGTTTCAGGCAGCATCTGATGGCACTTTATTCCTAGATGAAGTGGCAGATTTGCCCATGCACATGCAGGTTAAGCTGCTGCGGGTAATTCAAGAAAAAGCAGTCAGACCTGTGGGCGCCCAAAAAGAAGTGGCGGTCAACGTACGCATATTAAGTGCTACTCATAAGGATTTGGCCCTGTTGGTTAAAGAAGGTCAATTCAGACAAGATTTATTTTATCGCGTTAACGTCATCGAATTACATGTTCCCAGTTTACGTGAACATCCAGAGGACATTCCTTTACTGGCCGAACATCTCTTGCAAAAGCTTGCGGTAGATACCGGTGTAGAAAAAGCAACCATCAGCGAGCAAGCGTTGGCCAAGTTAAGTGAATATTCGTTTCCCGGTAATGTGCGAGAGTTAGAAAATATTCTTGAACGTGCAATGACGCTTTGTGATGGTAATGTCATTAAAGATACAGACCTGCAATTGCCAGATGTGGATGCCAATAAGTTGGAGTCTTTAGAGAATGCTAATATTCCACTGGATCCTTATTTAGGTAATATTGAGAAAGAGGCGATTAAAGAAGCGCTTGAAAAGACGCGTTATAATAAAACAGCAGCAGCTAAGTTATTAGGTATTAGTTTTCGCCAATTGAGGTACCGTCTAAAAAAGATGGAAATGGAGTAAATCGCATTAATTCATTGTCATAATGTGACACAGATCACTGACAATAAGTGTCACATTGTGACACGAGTTGGCAGGTAAATTCGGTGGAAAAACCGAAATATCAATAATAAAACGGTGAGTTTTAATAATGTGGGAATTTTTCTTGTGATCTTCATCACACTAAAATTTTCGAAGTGAGAACGGGTTGGCAGTTCAGTACCACAACAAAAGTTTGTGGCATTGCCGCTGCAATAAGCACAAGGTGAATTGAAAGAATTATGAAATACAATCAGGAGATCAGGTATGAATAAATATATTTATAAATGTAAAAAACAAAAAGGTTTTACCTTAATTGAATTAATGATCGTTATTGCAATCATTGGCATTTTGGCGGCTGTAGCATTACCTAGTTACCAAAACTACGTTAGAAGAGCTGAGTTTTCAGAGGTTACCGCTGCTATTGCCCCTGTAAAACTCGCAGTAGAGTTATGTTTTTTCAGATCGCAGGATCTAACCGATTGTAATACAGCAACTAAGGTGGGAGCTAATCTGACAGAGGCAGCAGCATCAGCAAATGTATCTAGCGTTGCCTTTAATGCAAGTGGTCATATTGAGTCTTCATGGAATGGCACGGTAAATGGCGTTGTAAATCCAAAGTACGTAACCATACCAGTCGAGGCCGCTGGCACCGTTACATGGTCTATGGATACTACTCCAGCGAATAGCACATGCATCACTGCTGGTATGTGTTAATTCCAGAAAAAATACCGAAAAAAAACCCTCGCAAGAGGGTTTTTTTTCGCTTTTGAAATATTGGCATGTGATCTGCAAAGTCTATATTCAGATAACACTTATTGCTTAGGCAATATGACCACGCCGGTTTCTATGGAATTGGAAGGACTGTAGAAATCATTTGGTAGGTTGTCGATCACCCCGTCCTTCCCTCCCCACATTTTGGCCCCTCCTTGAGGGGCCTTTTTATTTTCTGGGTTTAATTTCAATATTATTAATTGCCCACCTTGTAGCCTGGATAAGGTGCCATTTTCTATCGCTTGTTAATGAGTTAAAAACTTTTATTCAATCAAGGGGTCGGAAGCTCAAATATATTCGGTACAATGCCGATAACATAATAATTCATAAAACAGGTTTTAGGATTTACGTGTGTCAGCTGTGTTAAATGGACTACCAAAACGCCTGGTTACCAAAGGCTATATGCAGGAAGCGGATGCCTCTCGTGCAATTCAGCAATCAAATGCCAACAATGAAAGTTTTGTTACCTATCTGCTCGAGCATCATTTAGTTGAAAGCCGGCAGATAGCAACAACGGTCTCTGAGGAATTTGGTATTCCTTTGTTTGATATCAGTGTATTTGAGCCGGATCCCGAAGTATATAAACTGATTGATGAGAAGTTGGTGCGGGATTTAAACGCCTTGCCACTCATGAAGCGGGGCAAGAAGCTTTTTGTCGCCATATCTGATCCAGCCAATATACATGCTTTGGATCAGTTTCAATTTCACTCGGGTTTAAATGTGGAGCCGGTCTTAACCGAGGCGTTAGGTCTGAGCCAAACCATCGAAAAAGCCTTGGATAGCCAAATATCAACCCTCGCAGGTTTGTCCGATACTTCCCTGGACGATTTGGAATTTAGTGCTGTTGATGAAGATGTTAATCTCAGTGACGTAGAGTCAGAGGTTGATGATGCCCCCATCGTTCGATTTGTAAACAAGGTGTTGTTGGAAGCTGTGCATAAAGGCGCTTCAGATGTTCATTTCGAACCTTATGAAGACAGCTACCGGGTCAGGATTCGCATTGATGGCATATTAGAAGAAATTGCCAAACCGCCAGTGAATCAGGGTTTACGGGTTTCAACCCGCTTAAAAGTGATGGCTCGAATGGATATCGCGGAACGAAGAATCCCACAAGATGGTCGAATTAAACTGAAGTTAAGTAAGAATCGATCCATCGATTTTCGTGTAAGTACTTGCCCAATTATGTTTGGCGAAAAAATTGTACTTCGAATTTTAGATTCAGGCAATTTGAAATTTGGCGCTGAAACCTTAGGGATGGAAGATTTTCAAAAAGAAATGTTTTTGAAGGCAATTCATAAACCCTACGGCATGGTTCTCATTACAGGTCCTACAGGTAGCGGTAAAACAGTTACCTTGTATTCGGCTTTAAGTATTCTTAATACCAATGACAGAAATATTTCTACGGCAGAAGACCCTGCAGAAATATATTTGCCAGGCGTAAATCAGGTCAATATTAACCCGAAAGTGGGATTGGATTTCGCGTCAGCGTTGCGTTCTTTTTTACGACAAGATCCCGATATCATAATGGTTGGTGAAATGCGTGATACGGAAACGGCAGAAATTTCCATGAAAGCCGCGCAAACGGGTCATATGGTTTTATCAACTCTGCATACCAATAGTGCGCCTCAGACCCTAACACGATTAGTAAACATGGGTATTGAACCTTACAATATTGTTGCATCCGTTTCACTTATCATTGCCCAGCGCCTAGCGCGGCAGCTTTGTTCTCATTGCAAGCAGCCAATTGACTTGCCCGACGATGTTTTATTGCAGCAAGGCTTTGAGCAGGATGATATCGGCAGTTTTACTTTGTATGGCCCCAATGGTTGTAGTCAGTGTAATGTGGGTTATAAAGATAGGCTTGGCGTTTTTGAAGTGATGCCGATAACTGATCGAATCAGTAAAATAATAATTCAAGGCGGTAATTCTACCGATATAGAGGAAGAAGCTATTGCTGAGGGCGTATGGAATTTGCGGCGTGCAGGATTGGAAAAAGTTAAGCAAGGCCTCACCAGTATAGAAGAAATAAACAGAGTCACATCGGAGTAGATCAATGGCGGTAGATGTCAAACAAGGAAAGGCAGTTAAACAATTTACCTATGTCTGGGATGGTACAGATCGTCGCGGTGCTAGGCATACCGGGGAGATTGTGGGACCAACCGTCGCACTGGTGAAAGCGGAATTGCGTCGACAGGGAATTGCACCCATTAAGGTAAAGAAAAAACCTCGCGTGTTGTTCGGTTCTGATAGTACAAAAAAAATAAAGTCAAAAGATATCGCAATTTTCAGTCGCCAACTGGCAACGATGATGTCTGCGGGTGTGCCATTGGTGCAATCCTTCGATATTATATCTAAAGGTAATGAGCATCCTGGTATGCAGAAAATGGTAACCGCACTAAAAACAGACATTGAAGGCGGCAGTTCATTAGGTCAGGCCCTGCGTAAGCATCCTCGCACATTTGACGATTTATTTTGTAATTTAGTAAGAGCAGGTGAGCAGGCCGGTATACTCGAAAACCTGTTAAACAAGATTGCCGTCTACAAAGAGAAGTCGGAAATCTTAAAAACAAAAATCAAAAAAGCCATGATGTATCCTGCGGGAATTTTAGTGGTTGCTTTTGCTGTAACTGTCATATTATTGATTTTTGTTGTGCCACAATTTCAAGCATTGTTTTCTAGCTTTGGCGCTGAGTTACCAGCACTTACTCAAATGGTTGTAAACATGTCGGCGTTTGTTCAGCAGTGGTGGTTAATTATTGTGGGGGTTCCCATTTTAGCGATTGTGTTTTTAGTTAAAGGCAAGCAAAGATCTAAAAAAATAAACATTTTTCTTGATAGATTGTTCCTGAGGCTGCCTATTGTGGGGAATATTTTACGAAAAGCAGCTGTTGCACGATTTGCGCGAACCTTGGGGACCATGTTTGCTGCCGGTGTGCCTTTGGTTGAAGCGATGGATTCTGTCGCGGGCGCGGCGGGAAACCAGGTTTATGCTGATGCGATTCTTGCAATTCGTGATGACATATCGACAGGGCAGCAGTTACAAACAGCAATGATGCAAAGCAAATTGTTTCCTAGTATGACAGTACAAATGGTGGCGATTGGTGAAGAATCGGGTTCTCTTGATAGCATGTTGTCAAAAGTTGCGGATTTTTATGAGCGTGAAGTTGATGATGCCGTTGATAATTTAAGCTCGTTAATGGAGCCCATGATTATGGTGGTTTTAGGTGTGTTAATTGGTGGCTTAGTGTTAGCGATGTACATGCCCATCTTTCAAATGGGCTCAGTTTTTTAAACTGATCTTGTTTCTATTCAAAACATTTTAATGGCTTATTTCGAATTTTATTCAACCAATCCAATCATGTTTGCGCTAAGCTGTGGCGTGTTGGGGTTGTTGATTGGTAGCTTTTTAAATGTTGTGGTTTATCGTTTACCAATCATGTTAGAGCAAGAATGGAGAGAGCAGTGCGTCGAGTTTTTGGAAGATGATGGTAAACAAAAACTTGATTTACCGGAAAAAAAAGCTGAGTATAAAAATTTTAATTTAGTGACACCTTTCTCGCACTGTCCCAAGTGCCAACATAAGATTCGGTTTTGGGAAAATATCCCTGTATTCAGTTATTTTCTGTTAGGCAGGAAATGTTATCAATGTAAAACACCGATTTCTTTTCGATATCCATTTGTGGAGTTACTTTCTGGCGTTTTATCGTTTACGGTTGCACTGCATTTTGGATTTGGCGAGCAAGCAGCGGCGGCCCTGCTTTTAACATGGGTGTTGATTGCCCTGAGTTTTATTGATTACGATACGCAATTATTACCTGATGTTATAACTATTCCGATGGTGTGGGTCGGATTAATTCTGAGTATATTTCTCGTATACGTAGATCCAGTAACTAGCATTATTGGCGCAACGGCCGGTTATTTATCTCTATGGATAGTGTTTCAAGTCTTTAGATTAATCACTGGAAAAGAAGGTATGGGTTTTGGTGATTTTAAACTTCTGGCATTGTTAGGCGCGTGGTTAGGTTGGAAGATGTTACCACTAATCATTCTACTCTCTTCTTTTGCAGGAGCCTTTATTGGAATTGGCCTGATCATTCTAAAGAAACAAAATAAAGAAAAGCCCATTCCTTTCGGACCTTATCTCGCGATCGCAGGATGGATTGCATTGCTTTATGGCGAGAACTTAATAGATTATTACTTTCACATTTCAATTTCGTAAATTACAGTACCTATAAAGTACTATGCTTATTATGGGAAAATTTGAAATTTATTGAATTATGGCGCACTAAAATTGGATAGGTAGCGCTTTTGTAATTGGAATTTATTGTTGAGAGCTTGGGAATAATTTCAGAATGTTAAGAATTGGCTTAACAGGTGGTATTGGTTGCGGAAAATCCAGTGTTGCAAATCGATTTGTAGCCCTAGGTGTTCCCGTCATTGATGCTGACGAAATTTCTCGTGATTTGGTACAACCCGGTTATCCCGCTTATCAAGCCATAATTGACGCTTTTGGTTTGGAGATTGTGGATGCTAATAAAACGCTAGATCGTGCAAAATTACGGCAATTGATTTTTTCCAATCCTCAAGCCAAAGTTAAGCTCGAATCCATTTTACATCCTTTGATTCGTGCGGAAATCAGTCAGCAGCAAAGCAGTTTAAATACGCCTTATTGTGTTATCGCGATTCCTCTGCTCATTGAAACAGGCCAAAACAATATTGTTGATCGAATACTTGTGGTGGACTCATCACTTGAAAAGCAAATTACGCGAACACGACAACGAGATGGCGTGAGTCGCGAGCAAGTAGAGGCCATCATTGCTACACAAGTGGATGGTAAAACCCGTCGTTCCGTCGCTGATGATGTAATAGACAACTCCGGCAGCCTTGAGCAGTTAAACGCTGATGTAGATAAATTGCACAAGCACTATTTGAAAATGCTCAACTTAAAGACACTTGTTGAGAATGTTAATTTAACTGATAATGTCGCATCCATAGAGAATAATCCGAATTGTGGACACCCTGACATGACCTGGTTAAATAAAGTTCAAGATGAAGGTAATGCTTTGAAAGAAGTTGATGCCGGTATGAGTGAAATTGTTTACGAATTACCGCTTAATGAAAAAATTCGCACACTAATACGCTTGGAATCTTTGTTTGAAGAAATTGAATTTCATATGAAGGGTTCGACTGTTTGGGATACACGTTCCGCTGTTAATACATTTGTGGCGATTTGCAATGTCTTTGCTCGACCTGAAATCAAAACCGATTTAATGAAAGAAATGGATCGCATCAATACAACGTTATCCAAATATAATGCGATGAATGGCGTGAACACCGGCCGCCTGGCAGAGGTACAAGAAAACCTGGGGCAAATGGCAAAGAGTCTGCGAGCGATGGATGGCCAAATTGGTCAAGGCTTGAAACAAAATGATTTTATTATGTCTATTCGCCAAAGAGATACCATCCCCGGTGGTGCTTTGGTGATGGATTTACCAACTTATGGACATTGGCTGGCAAAAGATATTGATACACGTCGAAAAGACATTCGAGGCTGGCTACAGGAATTTACCTTGGTTAAAAAAGCCATGTATCTGGTGCTTGAGTTGGTGCGCGATAGTGCTACCGCGATAAATGTTGTAGCGAAGTCGGGTTTCTATCAACATAACCTGGATACTGGAACATCTAATCAAATATTGCGCGTTGTATTACCCAAAGACGTTATGTACTTTCCAGAAATCAGTGGTGGTCGTCATCGCTTTACTGTGAGATTTCTCAAACCTGTGGGATTTGATCGACCTGTTCAAATCGAACAGGAAATTCCCTTTAAATTAATTTGTTGTGCGTTGTAATGTCGGCTGCAAAGATTGTCAGTTGTCCTCATTGTGGTAATCCGGTTGAGTGGAAAGACAGCTCAAAATGGCGGCCCTTCTGTAGCGAGCGATGCAAAATGATTGATCTAGGCGCATGGGCAGACGAAAGTTACAGCATTGCCAGTGAATCGCCCAAACCCATGGAAGATTTTACCTGAGTATATTTTTAATGTGTTGCAGTAGTCGCATATTAGGGTTTACTAACTCAAATCCTGTGGATCAACATCCAAATGCCACCTTACTCGTTTTGCGGATTTCAGCTTTTCAATATAATTAAGACACTGATCCAATAATTGATGTAACGCTTTTCTCTGTTGGCTAACAAAAAGTAATTGGGTTCGAAATTTTCCTGCACGTCGTTCTTGCGGTGATGGTGCAGGGCCTAGAATCTCCAGCCCAGTGGTGTTGCATTGTTGAAGGAAATTTTTTATGTCCATTAAAAATTGGATATTAAAACCTACCGTCGTAGATTCTGCACGTAATAACGCCGCTGATGAGTAAGGTGGTAAATTTGCCAATTTCCTTTCTTCGAGTGCATTCTGACTAAAACTCGCATAACCCTGGTGGATAAGTACATTTAAAAGTGGGTGATCGGGATGATGGGTTTGGATTAAAACTCGGCCCTTTTTCTCTCCGCGTCCTGCGCGCCCCGCGACTTGAGTGATGAGTTGAGCCATGCGTTCGCTTGACCTCAGATCTGCACCAAACAAACCCTGATCTGCATCTAGTATCGCGACCAAGGTGATATTGGGAAAATCGTGTCCCTTTGCCAACATTTGTGTGCCTAGTAGAATTTGAGCCTTATTGTTAGCAACTTTGCTCAATAAATCATGCATGGCATTTTTACGTGATGTGGTATCCCGATCAATCCGAATAATTTCTGTGTCTGGAAATAATTCCTGTAAAACTTTTTCGGTTCGTTCGGTGCCATAACCTCTCGGTCTAAGATCAATGCTACTACAGCTTGGGCACTGTGACGGCATTTTGTGTTCATAACCACAGTGATGACATATGACACGTTGTTTTTTCGCATGAATTGTCATGGGATGATCGCATCGATGACACATGGCGACCCAGCCACATTCTTGGCATATCATGGTTGGGGCAAACCCCCGTCGATTTATAAAAATCATTACCTGTTCATGTTTTGCCAAGTGTTGTTTTATTAAATCCAGCAAAGGTCGGGAAAAATTTTCTGTTAGTGTCAGGCCTTTAACATCCAATGTTTGAATTTTCGGTGTCTTGGAGTTGCCTGCACGCTGTCTTAGTAACAAGTGTTCAAAGCTGCCCCGTTTACTATTGAGCAGACTTTCTAGAGAAGGTGTAGCAGAACCGAGGATGACGGGTATATTGAGCCGCTGTGCACGTGTTATCGCAATATCGCGAGCAGAATACCGTAAGCCATCTTGTTGTTTGAAGGATAAATCATGTTCTTCATCAATGATAATCATGCCGAGATGGGGCATGGGAGTAAAAATGGCTGAGCGCGTGCCAATGAGAATTTTTGTTTGATTATTCTTAACTCGGCGCCACGTTTGGTAGCGTTCGGTATCATTCATACCAGAATGCAGTGTCGCCACATTTGGACCAAATCGAGAGGTAAAACGTGTAACCAGTTGAGGTGTAAGTCCGATTTCTGGGATCAGGACTAGCACTTGTCGGTCGCTTTTTATTACATCAAGCATGCTGTTGAGATAAACTTCTGTTTTCCCGCTACCGGTAATCCCATCCAGCAAAAAAACAGCAAATGTATTTACGCGTTGACAAATTTTTTGAATTGCTTTTTGTTGATCTTCATTGACTGGCCGCGATTCTAATTGCATTGTTTGATGAGTTGGTTCGATTTTTACCGTATCAATTTGTTTAACCAAACCTTTGTTGATCAAAGCCTTCAATGGACTGCGCCAGTTTTTTAATTGTTTGTTGAGCTGAGAGCTGTTAAGTGGCGTCGAATATTTGGTGAAAAAAAGCAAAAGATCTTTTTGTTTGGGGGCTCTGTTTAATTCTTCTGCTGGTGTTTTTAATCCAATATCACTAATTTGCCATTGATGCTGCTGGCTTAAGCTGGGTGCCTTATCTTTTCGCAACAACACTGGAAGCGCTGTATGCAAGGTATCGCCAATAGGGTGGTGATAGTATTGGCTGATCCAAAGCAACCACGCCAAATGCTGTTGATCAAATACTGGTGAAGGGTCCAAATAAGCATGTACGGCTTTAAGCTTATTCAAGGGGACATCAGAGTGTGTTTGTTGCTTTACTAAAATACCAACTTTAATCGTTCTGCCAAAAGGCACTTCCACTCTTATGCCGGGTTTTATTGCTGTTGGGTCAGTACCGGGAATAGGCAGGTAATCAAACAGTTTGCGAAAAGGCACTGGTACGGCAATTTGCAGAATAATGAAATCATTCATGCTGGAATGATTATTAGCTCCGAAAGTTAAGTTTTTAGAGTGGCAACGTCTATTTTATCACGAAGTGAATTCAAAAAATTTTGCAGTAGTGAAATAATCTCGGTCAAATCTCGCTCAAAATTATTATAAGTTATGCTAATAGCATTATCATTAAGTTGCAGAATCTTAGCTAAGTGATTGAGTTTGTAAGATCTGTTGTGTTATCCACAAAAGCTGTGGATAAGTTTGTGGATTAAATGTCAGTAGATGTCCACAAGGCGTATGTTACAAGGCTTTTTGTTAGAATGAGTGAAAAACGCCCTGGCTGTAACTTGTTGATTTAATAGAATTATACCGTTGCTATTTCAGAAAGCAAAAAGATTTAAATATTTAACTCGGGGTCGTTGACAAAGCAAATCAACTGTGAATAAAAATTCAATTGTTGAGTATTGCAGGAGGATTAATCTGATTTGCTAGATTACGGAAAAAATCAGCGATTAATTTAACTTATTTCGAATAAGCAAAATTTTTAATTACTGCGTGGTGTTACAGCAAATTCCAAAATTTCTTCCATTTGAACTAAGGTCTCGGCCAATTTTTTAAAACCATTGTCTTTGCGTGTGTGAATCGTCATTTCAAAGCGGATATATTTGCCTTCTTCTTGGGCAAAATAAGCACGATTCGATGTGCTGAAATTATGGTACTTAACAATCTCTAAAATATCATCCTCCTGTAATTGGGATTTTCTTAATGTGCGAATTGATAAGGTTCCGAGCTGTAGGGTAGGTAAACTTCTCTCAAACCAGCGAAATACTGAGAGGGTACCAATCGAGAGCACAGTCGCGGCAAATGCCGGGAAATAAAATCCCATACCCAGCAAGATGCCAATGGAAGCAGTTACCCAGATGGATGCAGAAGTAGTCAATCCACGAATGGTAAATTGTTCTTTCATGATGACACCAGCACCCAGAAAACCGATGCCAGTCATAATGCCCTGCGCCATTCGCGTAGGATCTACTCTAATCGTTTCCAGTGGCGCGTTGGTGAGTAATTCCCATTGGTAAACGGTTAGCAGCATTAGCAGAGATGATGACATACACACCAGGCTGTGGGTGCGAAACCCTGCTGGGCGACCATTAAAGCTACGTTCCAAACCAATGATTCCACCAGCGACGAGCGCCAGTACTAATCGGGTTAACGTGGTATATATATCGTCAGTTATGATCAAAACACTTGCTTCATATGATTTGTTGCATAGAGTGGGATGACAGCTATAAGAGCTAATGCAATAATAATGTCGATTTTAACTATTTAGGATAAAATTTCTTTTTGCGCAGAAGTTTTGTCCAACAAAAAGCGACAGGTCATAGAAAGGGTAAAACAATGGATTGTATTTTCTGCAAGATAGTATCTGGTGATCTTAAGGGTGATGTCGTTTTTGAAAATGACTCGGTATTAGCGTTCAATGATCTCAATCCGCAGGCGCCTCACCATATTTTAATAATTCCAAAAGAGCACTTATCAACCCTAAATGATTTTTCCGAGAGTGATGTGCATACGTTTGGGCAGATGGGACAAGCAGCAAAAGAGATTGCGAAAAACTTGGGGGTGAGTGAGTCGGGTTATCGCGTGGTTGTTAATTGTGGTGAAGGTGCAGGTCAAACGGTGTTTCATACCCACATGCACTTCTTATCTGGTCGATCTTTTGGCTGGCCACCGGGTTAAATCAAACAATATGATTTATTCGCTTATTCATTTTGGCATTCTTTAAAAATACGTTTCTCACAGCTTGCGCAGATGCTGTGATCAAGGCTGTTTTGATAAATCCGGTTAAGTGATTCCGTTTTAGAGCTAAAAATATTTTCCCGACCAATGATATCCAGATAACCACCGTCTTTTAATTGCTTGCATACTGCTTCTTTTGCGCCATAAATAAAAAGCGAGCCGCCTATTTTTTGACGATGTTTGGCTTCTATTTCAAAAAACTCAGCCCCAGCTGCATCAACAAAATTGATTCCTGATGCAACAAGCAATAAGTTTTTTTGTTTAGGGTTTTGTTCCTCAAAATGTCGGATACTTTCATGCACGTGATTAACTGCACCAAAGAATAAAGAGCCATCAATACGAACAATTTTTAGTTGAGGACATTCCGGTAAACTCGAATCGGTATTAAATTTTCGATTTGGCAATCTTTCATCTGGAACCCGGGATAAAACTTTAGGTTTTGACGTTCGGTTTAAATACAAAATAAGTGACAACATGACACCTAGGAAAATGGCAAAGTCCAGTTCGAGAAATAATGTTGCCAAGAAAGTTGTAACTAAAATACTGGTTTCCGAACGGCTGGTTTTAAAGATCTTTTTGATATGATGAAAGTCAATGATTCCCCACGCCACAAGAAATAGAATGGCTGCCATTGCGGCATTGGGTAAATATGATGCATATGGGGCAACCAGTAAGACGATGAGGATTAAAAATATTCCTGCAGAAATGGCTGCAATGGGTGTCTTTGCGCCAGCTTCGTAATTTAAGCCACTTCGATTAAACGAGCCTGTGGCCACATAACCAGAAAAAAAACTGCCGGCGATATTTGATAAACCTTGCCCGACAAACTCCTGATTACCATTAATGTGTTGGCCAGTTTTTACTGCAATCGAGCGGGCAATCGATACCGCCTCGGTTAAGGCGAATAATGTAGCAGCTAAAGCGACGGGTGCTAGTTCTTTTATGGTTTTGAATGAAAAGTCTGGGGAAGACAATGGTGGCAAAGATGCAGGTAAAGCGCCTAATGTTACGATTCCTGTTATTTGACTGCCAAACCGCGCATTTAATGCCATGGATAGAAAACTGCCTGCGAGCATGGCGACTATCATGTAAGGCACTTTGGGCATAAATCGACGGGAAAGAATGCCGGTTAGTAACGTAGTCGCAGCAATCGCTGTGATATAGGGATTGATGTTTGCGATCTGTTCAAAGAAACGTTGAATGACTTCATAAAAAGCCAAACCGCGTGACATATCCAAACCAAAAAAATGTTTTAACTGATTTGTCGCAATTAATATTGCTGCACCCGCAGTGAAACCAATGACTACTGAATGAGAAATAAAATTAACCAAGGTGCCCAGTCGTACCCATCCCATTATCAATTGAATGATGCCGACCATGAATGTGAGCGTTAAGGCCAGGCGGACATAGTCAATGCTACCCGGTTGAGCCATTTCACTTAAGGCTGAAAAAAGTACGATTGAAGCTGCTGTGGTTGGACCCGATACCAGATGCCAGGATGAGCCAAAAAGCGCAGCAACAATAGCAGGTACCATACCTGCGTATAATCCGTATTCCGCAGGCATTCCAGCAATTGCTGCAAATGCAACCCCTTGAGGTAAAACAACCACAGCACCTGTCAGTCCAGCAATAATGTCCTGTTTAAATGAATCTCGACTAACACGATGTGACCATTTTAAAAATGGGAGGAGCTGGTAGAGCCAAAGTGGGCATTTTTGCTGAATGGACATAAGTTTTTATGGACGCGCCTCTCAATGTAACATGGCGTTTATCGGTAACAAAATCCAAAAATATAGATTGACCGAAAAATATTTTGAATAGAAATCAGATTGTTAGCGACAGTATATTAGCAGACTCTAATGGTTCATGCAAAAGCGAATCGATATCCGTCGATGACAGAAATCATATCGATCATATTATTTAGTCGGATTGCATGTTGCTAATAATTTTGTAGCGCGTTGTATAAGGTGGTAATTGGTGAAAAGTAGTCTGATTTTTATCGTATTCTGTTATACAGTTCTTTGTTCATTTGCTTTGGCAAGTGAAACATCTATTAGTAATAAATCAGGCAATGCTTTGGAAGATACCGATGATATAGAGATTGGTGATTTGGCTGAAGATGTTGTTAATGAAGTTCATCGATCCGTATCAGAAAACATTATTGCTGTTTCAGATCAAATTGATAGTTTTTTTGTTGCGGAGCGAATGGAGTCTGAAGGTTCTCACACGCAATTAGTTTTCAGTTATTATGTTTCCGAAGATATGAATTTAAAGCTTGGTCATGACTATTTGTTTAGGGCTAGGTTGAGCTTCCCCAAGACGCAAAATCGATTGCGTCTTGTTGTAGAATCAACGGTCGACTCACTGCAAGAAGGTGATGAATTTTTTGGTGGCTCTACCACTAATGAAACGGATAATGATTTTAGTGCTGCTTTACAGCTCATTTTTGCTAAAAACGAACATTGGCAAGTAGGTAGTAAAACAGGGGTGCGCTTTGTGGTGCCGCCTGATCCTTTTACTCAGTTACGAATTCGGCGTTTGTTTCTTTACCAAAAGTGGGTGTTTAGATTGGTAGAAACATTGTTTGTCAGTCAATCACAAGGTTTTGGTGAATCCACTGGTTTAGAAATTGAACATACCGTATTCAAGTCTTTTTATTTTAGATCCAGCTCTGAATTGACTGTCGCTGAAAAAGTTGATGATATAATGTTTGAACAAAACTTATCGTTATTTCAACCACTCACCAAACATAAAATGATTGTGTACTCGACAGGTTTGGAAGTCATAATTGAAAGTCCCCCCTTAATGGATCGTTACTTCATTAATGCACGTTATCGACATAATTTTTATAAAAAATGGGCGTTTTTTGAAATTATTCCAGAAATATCATTTGATAGAGAAAATAACTTTGAATTTTTACCCATCATTTTTCTCAAATTAGATATTATATTTGGGAAAACATAACGTGAGAAACAGCTTTAGTTTGCTTAGTGTCTTGCTCCTGGGTTTTATTTTAGGTTGGTTGGCTCGGGATGAAAACATTAGTAGACCAGAAATTGAGTCAGATGTTTTTGTTTCTGAGTATCCTTTAAATAAGCTTGAAGTTTCAATTGACAAAAAAACAGATCCAACAACAGTTCCGCCAATAATATTGGATAAGAAATTCTTAGCTAATACGCAGCTAGATAAGCTAATTGAATTAATGAAGCAGGATGCAAATGCAGAAGAACAAGCAAATCTGGATGATCAATTAGTACGGCATACTGTTTCTTTGTTATCTAAACCTCAGGCAGAAAACATTGAAAGGCAATTAGAAAATTTACTGAATATCGAATCTATTCAATCGCGAATATTACCTTTGATAATATCTTTTCATACCAAATCAAATAATAATGAAATCGCCATGGAGTACCTGTATCAATTGAGACGTCTTGCGAATTATGACGATGATTATAATCGCCTTACGACTGAGATGAAGACGTTAGCAGATAGGCATATTAAAAAATTAGACCATGCAAAACAAATTGAAAAGTTAACCCATTTTTATCAAAAAATATTGAATTTGGAACCAGATAATTTTGAGATGCAGATGAAATTTGCAAAACATCAGTATCAAAATAGAAATTACGAGGCCGCAATAAATTTATTGGATGTATTAGTTTATCATTCCACGCTGGGATCTGAAGCAGTTGAGTTAAAAAAAAGAGCCCAACATCAACTTAATCGATTATTGGCAGAAGATGTGCCTATACCCATGACAAGGAATGGGCATCAATATATCGTAAACGCAATTATTAATGACATAGAGCCAGTTAAACTCATTTTGGATACGGGAGCTTCTATGACAGTTTTATCTCCAAACGTTGTGTCGAGTTTGGGTTTAGCTGATGATGCTAATAAAACAATGCGGTTTTCTACAGCCAATGGAGATGTGCGAGCTGCAATTGTAGAAATAGATAAATTAGATATATTGCATTATTCCGTCGCTAATCTGGCTGTAGGAGTGTTGCCATCTTTTCCCATTGGAGATATCGATGGATTACTTGGAATGAATTACTTAAGCCAGTTTTCTTTTTTTATTGATCAAGAAAACCTTACCTTGCAATTGGGCGCACCTGAGTAATTAACAATTAAGATAGTTGATGCCGTCGGCTATTGCATGTTGATATATATTTTCTTGGTCATGTTCGCTGAATTGCAGCACAGATAACATCAGTGAGCTATAAACGGCGTCATGAATCAATTCAGTGGGCGGGTTGTCATTATCGCTAGCCCAAAAAGCAGCCATAGCCAAGCAGCTGCCGGCGCTGGGGCGATTGATGATTTTATTTGGCAATGTGTTATTTCTATTTAATTCTGACGGATCTTTTAGCCAATTAGTCACAGCGCTAAATGCATTGTTATCTTGCTCGCTTATGGGTGACTTTAAATAATGTTTTGCATGTTTGCATGCCCATCGAATAGCATTGAGAGTGGATAATCGATAGGATATTATTAGAAGAGCGTCGGAATAGTATCTATTTTCAATTAACTCACTTAAATATAAATCCAGATTGTTATGATTCGCTATTAAAGAATTAGCGCCATTACTCAAGACGAATTGTTTGCAAAACTTTTCCAAATCAGTTGTTTTCATAATGTCAGCAGTTTCAATTGTTAGAGAGCCCGAGAAAATAATCCCTGTTTACATGACAAATTTTGAGGAGAGAGTAGTCATATAAACAGGGAATGAGGTAACCGTTTAAACCTTAGTACCCAGTGCCATATCATATCCAGCTGGGATTGGACTTTCAGGTTTGCCAGCATCATTATAAGGAATAAATTTCATGACCATTTTAGTGAAGCTGAGCGAGAGAGATTCACTTGGACGATCACCGCCAGAACTTACTGAGTATCCAGAAACCATGCAATCTTCCAATTCATATTCCATGTAGGTGTCAATTTGGTCGGAACCCGTGGTACAAAGGTGAATTTGTACCGGTTTGGATTTGCCTACACATGCTTCAGTGAAAATTAATGATGAAGACTCATCCATCATTTTAGTCACAGACACTTCACTGATGCTGGGTTTGCTGGCTTCACGATCGGCACTGGTTCCTACTGCAGAAGATATTGCACGACCCACGCCCCATTGTAATGAACTTACGTCAATCCATTCTTCATGACCTTTTGTTGTAACTTTACCTTTGATGCCGTCGATTTTCATATAAATTGCCATTTGTTTGTCTCCGTTTTAGTGTTCGTTAGTATTTGTATTTGCTGTGTTTGTGTAAGTAACTATAAAACACTTTTCCGCTGTACCCTTGTGAGTTAAATCACAAGCTATCTAAAAAATGGAAAATATTTCATAAATAACACTTCCGGCACTAATGAGGTAACTCGATTTTTTATTAGTACAAGATCTAAAAACCTTGAAAACCGCGAAACTGGGTGGGTTTCTACTGTTAAGAATACGGCTGAGATAAAAAAATGGATTGATAAAAGCAAAAAAGCCCGCGAAATATTCGCGGGCTTTTTTTGTTGGTAAGATTTTGGTTAAACTTTTGTACCCATTGCCATATCATATCCGGCTGGGATTGGACTTTCAGGTTTGCCAGCATCATTATAAGGGATAAATTTCATGACCATTTTAGTGAAGCTGAGGGAGAGGGATTCACTGGGGCGATCACCGCCGGAACTCACTGAGTATCCAGAAATCATGCAATCTTCCAATTCATATTCCATGTAGGTATCAATTTGGTCGGAACCCGTGGTGCAAAGATGAATTTGTACCGGTTTGGATTTGCCTACACACGCTTCGGTGAAGATTAGTGGGGAAGACGTATCCATCATTTTTGTCACGGATACTTCACTGATACTGGGCTTACTAGCCTCACGATCGGCGCTCGTTCCTACCGCAGAAGAAATTGCGCGACCGACGCCCCATTGTAAAGAACTGACATCAATCCAGTCTTCATGACCTTTAGTTGTAACTTTACCTTTAATGCCGTCGATTTTCATATAAATTGCCATGGTGTTTCTCCGTTTTGTTGTTTGTGATTAAGTGTTGTTAGTGATGTGGTAACTATACGATGAGTTTAAGGATCTGCTTGTGAATGACTTCACAGCTGCTAGGAAATTGTTGGACTGGCAAAATTATCTCGGCTTTCTGCTGGTTGAGCATTATCTCAACGGTGTATGATGAGGCTATTGTTAATATCGATAATTGTTATGGATTATTGGATAATGATATGGAGATAGGACGTTTAGTGATCCGTAATTGAAAACCCCTACTCAATTAATCGAAACCAATGCTCAGAAGAACATATAAATAAGCGAATATGAAACAGGCGATTTTGTTTGCTGATATTGTAGCTAGCACACAACTTTATGAAAAATTGGGTGATGTTGTTGCTGCGGATTGTATTAATCAATGTATCCAGAAGATGACTGACACTGTCGGATCTTATAATGGGGTAGTGAATAATACGATTGGCGATGAAGTAATGTGCTGTTTTAAATCAGCGGATGATGCGGTTCAAGCAGCCGTAAGCCTTCACGAGCGGTTTTCAAGAGAACCCATAGATGATTACAATATAACCATTTCTCTCCGAATTGGGATCCAATATGGGGATACTATTGAGCGAGACGATGACCTTTTTGGTGATGCCGTCAATGTTGCTTCCCGTATGACAAACATCGCAATCGCAAATCAAATAATTACCACCGAAGATACAGTTCAGCAGCTCTCGTCAGAGTGGGCCAATAAAACACGTTTATTTGATCGTATAGAGGTGAAAGGAAAACACGAGCGAATCATTATTCACGAGGTAATGTGGGAAGAGCGAAATATCACCATGATCCGTAATTCCACCGCCTCAATGGCGGTAAATCAGAGTTTGCACCTTATTTATCAGGGGATTAGCAAAACGGTACAGCATAATACACAGGCCTTTGTTCTCGGCAGAAGTCCGGCTAATGATCTGGTGGTTGACGCCCAATTGGTTTCCCGCGTTCATGCCTACTGCGTTTACCGACGCGGAAAGTTTATTCTAATCGACCAAAGTACCAACGGATCTTTTGTTAAAACTGGCGAAGGTAGGGAGATATACATTCGAAGGGAAGAGGTGCCGCTTGTTGGGCGAGGTATTATTGGTTTAGGTGAGTCAACTGTGGCGGATCACGGGCAAATTATTCAATATATCTGTGTATAGGCTGGACAAAAAATACCCATGTACTCTAAAATACTGACTTATCAGATCGCTCTGCCTTTAGAATTAAAATAAACAGAGAAAGCCGATGGATGAGTTGCGAGTATAATAAAAAAGTCTATAATTTTTAGAGTGTTATAAAAAACCCCTCAATAATACAAACTGAATTACCAAGAATAGGAAATCAACTATGGCTACCTACACCCTCGAGCAAAAACGCGACCTATTAGCAAATTGCCGCTTGTTTAAAAATATTTCACTTTCAGATTTAGAAAACTTGGCCAAATACGCAAAAGTAAAAACCTACAAAAATAGAGAAGCCATATGCCACCGAGGTGATCTTGGCTCCCAAATGTTTGTTATTGCCAATGGCCGCGTTACTCTGCATACAGATTCAGACGACGGCAAAGAGTTGGGATTTGGTTTTCTCAACCAGGGAGACATTTTTGGTGAAATTGCTTTATTGGATGGGGGTGTTAGAACTGCAACAGTCAAAGCGATTGAGCTTACCGAGTTACTGGTGATTGAACGTCGTGATTTTTTACCTTTTCTTGAAAAAACACCGAAAGCAGCAGTTCAATTATTATCTACCATGGCCGCACGTTTACGTACGACTGATGAACATTTTGAAGATATTTTCTTTCGTAATTTGCCCGGTAGATTGGCGAAAAAATTTCTTGGGTTGGCTGAGGATTATGGTAACGAAACTGAAAATGGAATTGAAATTGAGCTCAAACTATCGCAGGGTGAAATTGGTAAATTAACTGGTGCAACACGGGAAAGTGTAAACAAGCAAATGCGTGCCTGGGAAGCGGATGGATTGATTGATTGTGCCAAAGGGTACATTACGATCAAGGAAGTGGAGAAATTAGAAGAGTTATCTGAATTCTGTTAATAGGTTGATCCGCGCTAAGTTGATAGCGAGTTTTTTTACAAAATTAGTTTTGTCGTATCCATTGCCGAAAATTTTCTCTTTCAGTAGTGGACGCCGATTCCCACCAATATTTTAAGTGCGCAGTCGCGTTATCGGTTGCTTGAGGTTGATCTGGTTCTTTCCAATCAGGAAATGATTCGAACTTGTTACTCGAAAAGATGCCAGATATGAGGCCTGTATTCCCTATTTTGTTGTTGGCCGATTCGGATGTTGCAATTATATGTGCACCTTCTTTTAGGGAAAATATAAATTGTGATTCCAGGTTTGTAGCTGCTTGATAATTTATCGGTGTTTCAAACATAATGTTATAGGTTTTGCCCAACTTAGCTTCAAACTGAATTAGACTGGGTTTTGATTTGATGACGTCGTGATTTCCATATTCATCATAATGAACTTCTTGATATCGAAAACCGATTATATGATTGCCGGGTAATAATGAATAGGTGACGTTTTTTCGGTAGACAGGCGTAAAATCCTTTTCGGATCCATTGTGATAAATTAATTCAAATTGAATTGGTGCTACTAAATAAGAAACATTATTAGAATTTTCTGCGTCAGAAGTTAGAGGAATGATTTTTTTGGTGCTGCAAGCGCTAACTAATATCAAGCTAATTATAATGAACGGAATAAATGCAAAAAAGGATTTCATGATTACGTTTTATATAGAGTTGAAATGAAACTTAGTATCGCGTTAAAGAGCAAAATAATCAATATACGCTTTGTTCGCTACTGTACTTTCAGTTTGTTGTTAATAATATGTACTCTATTGCTTGCATGTGCGAATAAACCACTTGTTGCGAAAACAGGTGTCAAAATAGATACTTTATATTTGTGTATGAATTTTGATGAACAAACGGAAGCATCAGAGAAACTTTTATACTTAGATGCTGTTAAGGATTTCATAGATCAATATAATGATAAACAAAAGAAATTGCGTCTGGCAGCCTGTATTAAAAAACAACAACAAAGTCTTATCGTTACAGTGAACAAAACGCGTTGGATCGAACCAAAAAAACAGGTGTTTTATGTTCTAATCAGTACAGTGGGAATAGCTTATCCTTTAACCGGTGGAAGTTTTGGTTTTGCGTGGCTCGCAATGAATGGATCCAATTTGCAGCTCGCTTACTCTCCTGATTTAGCAGAGACCAACAAACCGGTTTACCGTTATTTTTCCAGTTGGCCATATTTCAATAGAATGGAGGCTTTGCAGGGCAAACATATGGAAAAGTTTCAGGAATTTATGTTTGAAACACTGGAAAACATTGAAAAAGATTTAACCCTAGCGAGCAATTGACGTTATGGTTAGAGACGTATCCCGTATTCTTATATAGGTGATAAATGGCTTTTACTGTATTTGGCGCAGGTATTCGAGATAATGTACCCTTCACAATTTCGTCTAACTTGGAGACGATTGAGGAAACATTTCCCACTCACGCGATTCAACCTGTGGGTGCTCGCGGTGATGAAGAGCAGCCGGAAAAAGAACCGACTCGTTTAGTGCAAAAAAATGCGGGTAAAGCCTATTCTGCCACCTTGGAATTGCCAAAAGAAAGAGGGCCTGCGTTACATGCCTATCAAATCATGACGGCACCGGTTGTTACTTTATTTCAGGAAACCACTATTACTCAAGCCTGGAAGTTATTCAGGGAAAGACGCTTTCGTCACGTGCCAATAATCACGCGTGATCGAAAGATATTTGGAATTTTATCTGATCGTGACTTATTACGATATGCGGCAATATCAGGGAAAATTCCACCCTATGGTGATAATACACCAGAAGCAAAAACAGACATATCGGGATTAATTAAAACTCGAGTGATCACAGCTTCTCAAGACACTGAGATACGTCAAATTGCCCGCATTATGTTTGAGCAGCGGGTGGGAGTTATGCCAATTGTGACAGACGCTGGGCTTATTGACGGTATCATTACCCGCAGTGATATTCTTCGTACTTTGGTAAATCACGCACCGTTAGAACTTTGGGTTTAAGTTTGTTGATGTAAGCAAATTTACGTTGGCTCTTTTTAAAAAAACGGGCAGAATTCCTGCCCGTTTTATTCTTATATGTTAATGGATTTTTATTGCATATGTAGCCGAATGGCATCTACCATAAAATTCCCAGTTGCTACATCAAATGTGCCCTTAGATTGAATTCTCTTCACCAATCCCCCTGCATCAAGTTGATCCTGCAGATCGGCAGCAAAATTATCGAAAGTTGAATGTACGTGTTTTGGTCCAGTCAAATGGATAATGTACATGCCTTCATTTTCTGCATTTGGGACAAGTGAAAAATCAGTACCTAATTCCGTTAGGTCAATCCGTTGATGTCCGCGGCCGAGATGATGAAACTTGCCACTGCCGGTAAAGTCAAGGACGACAATACTTGAACTGATTTGCGAAAACGCAGTATTGGAGAATGGACGCCAGTTGGTATGCATCGTCGCTTTGACAGATTTCATTCCAATGATAGAGCTTGCCAAAAAGTCAGCTGGGGCTGTACCAAAAGCGCTTACAAAGCCGCGGAACTTAACGGGTGATTGCAATGGAAATTTGCTAATGTCCAAAACACCGGTATCAATTTCATAAAATTCTGGATCAGCGTCATTATCAATGTCGGTACCAGTACCACTGAAGTCATATTTTTCGGTTTTTCGGCCATTGATCTTATTTAAGTTAACTTCGAAAAATGTGGCGTCTACCTCGGTATCGCTGTCGACAACTGACCCACTGAGGCTAGTTATTCTCATACGCACCAACCCATTACTGGCATCAAGTGTAGGATTAGCTAAGTCATCGCCCAAATCGCCAAATATAGTTACGGCTTGGCCTACGGATATGGAATCAATGTTATAGTCAGCATCATCTTTTTGTTTTTTAACAATGGTGGTATCTGCGATAGTCACCGTAACGCTATCATTAAAGAGTACACTGCCCCCAGAGCGAATAAGTGTTGCGCCACGTACCAGCAGGGTATTGTCGTCGCGACTCAATATCGAACCTTTTATAACATCCAATTCGCCGCCCGGAACGCTAGAACCCGCATAAACTTCTGTGGCTACGAATCTACGCGGTTTTAAACTAATATCTCCAAGCACAATGATTGCGGTTAACTTATCTAAGTCATCCATTACAGTAATGCCATCGCTACCAGTGAAGCTTTCATCATTTATTTCAAATAGGGTTTCATCAGTGGTTGTGACTTTTAGCTTGCCAAATCTTTCATGGCTGTTATTGTTGATTTTGTTCCGAAATGGCCGAATGATTAAATCAAAGCTTGCATTATCGATGTTTACACTTTTAAGTGGCCCGCGAACACGATGAGTTTTATTGAGTTCTGGCTCCAGACTGGCATTCAAAGCGGGTGACACAGTTACGCTCGGAATATTTGCATCATCAAATGAAACACTATTTGAGGTTTTTAAATCAAAGTCCAGGCTCAAAAATGCGGGAACACCGGGAACAATGAGTAGTTGATTTCGTTCTTCTAAACTTACATTTGCATCGAGAGTTGTCAGAGCTTCGTTGTTTTCATCGACAATGTTGCTAACTTGTATGCTGTTTCCATCCTCATCTTCAACAAAAATTTCCGCGTTTTGATAATCCAGATGCAATGTTGCTGAGGTGTAAATTCCTTTTGGTACGGTTGCCAAGGTGAGAAATTCGCTCATCTCTACGTATTGTGAAAAGTCTACTCGGGTGGATTCAGGCAGAACTTCCACTAGTGTTCCGTTTTTCTTGGTTAAACTCAGTGAGAGAACATCAACAGTGTAATTGGTGAAATCGCCTTTGGCATCCGTTAATTCAATGGATAACTCACCGGTTTCATTGTCGGAATCTACATTAGTCTCGTCACTTTTATGTTGGCAGCCACTAAATATGAACATGGCTAAGGTAAGTAACATTAAGAATATAAGTCTCTTACCCGATCCGAGTAGTGCTAGTTTATTTTTTTGCAGTTTCATTTTTTTCTCCTTTGTGAGATGCAAAATTTATGAGAGTTACTAGTGATATAAACGCAGCACAGGGGAAAAGGTTGACAAATATTAAATATAAAAATGATTATTTAATTTATTGTATTAAAATCAGATGCTTACCAGGTGTAGCTGAGATCGCTGCTAATTGATATAAGATCACTGTCATTATGGCTAAGGGATTGCCAAGCGAAGGAAAGCCCGAGGGATACGTTATTGTTAATTGTAAAACTTGTTGAGCTAGAGAGAGTTTGAGTCGATATTGTTTGGGAATAAAGAGTCAATCCTGTTGCGTTGAGCCATCTGGCAACGTTAAAAATTTCTGCGTAACTCCAGCTGATATCTATGCTTCCCCAACTAAAAAAACGCCCCGCAGTAAGTGAAAAAAAATGGTCTTGTAAACTTGATGTTTTTTCACTGAAATTAGTGATTGCGTTCTCATTACTAATATTTAGTGAATCTTGTAGTGGGGAATCAGAAAAGAAATTCTTGGCGTAATTCGCGAAAAAATAATAATTGTCGAGACCAAAAAATCCACCAGAAATGTTAAAGCCTTTGGAATTAATGTTTAAATATTTAAGTCTATTCAAGTCCAAAAAAAAACTTATTGTACTGAGCTGAGGTGTTATGCTCAGTTGCCAGTTTTCAAGGTTGAGGTTTAAGTCACTTGAAAATGTCTCCGTTTCAATTTCGTCGGTTGAATCGGTGCGATTATACTCAGCGCCAATGCTGTACTTTTCATAGGCTGATGTTGATGTAAATAGGGAAAAATTGTTGAAAGAACCTCCGTCGTCTGATGATTTGCTGGTAGAAAGGCTCCCACCAATATGCTGAAATGTTGAAAATTCCAAATCTATAGCAAGAGCATAATCTCGTGATTCATCGCTACTGTATCCGGCACCAATAAGGAAGGTTGACGATGGAGCCGGTTTGGCTTCGTCTTCAATGGCAAAACTGAAAGAGGTTAACAACGACAATATAAAAATTAAAAGTAGTCTGGATGAGGTGCGCGTAACCCAGAAATCTATGTTTTTATCATATTGGGCGTTTTGAATGACAGGTATTGTAAACAAGAATATTTATCTTTTTCTTTTTAGTCGTTTTTGAATTTTTCGGCGTTGTTTTAAGGTCAGTTTCTTTTTCATCAGGCGTTTTTTCAGTAGCTTTCGTTTCTGTGTTTTACTCATGGATTGCCATTTTGTTCGTAACTGTTTTTTAAGCTTCGGGTCAAGTTTATTAAACTTCTTATAATTTTTCCGTAATTGTTGTCGAACAGGTTCTGGCATCGATTGAAAGGTATTGAACCCGGATCTAATGTCTTTCTTTTTTGTCTCTGGGTAGGTTTTCCAGTCTTTAAAGCGCTTTTTAGCCAGTTGTTTATCGTCAGTAGAGAGTTTTTGCCATTGTTTTAAACCCTTTAATATGTTTTCTTTTTTAGCATTGGGTAGAGAATCCCATTGCCCCGCAAAGACTTTAATGAGCTTTTGTTGTTCGGCGCCGAGTTGATTCCAGGATAGATCAGAGGCAGTCGTCGGCGCTACTAGAAAGCATAATAATGAAAAAATCAGGAGTTTTATTGATGTGCCTCTAATCATCAGTTTTCTCCTTTGGTTTGTCGTTTGAGTCTGTTGCTTGTAACATTTCTTGTACTTCCACGGGGTCTACCCATTTACCGTTTTCAGTTGCGAAGCTGCCTAAAAATTCGAGAAACTCTAAACTGGGAATTTCTTTCTCGGATTTTTCATCGGCGTGCAAAACAAAACTGAAAAAGAAAACAATAATTCCAATTTTTGTCTTAACTGGTAGTTTCATCTTCTAACCAAAGATAAAATTCCAAATTTTGATAAAATTCCAGCTCTTCATTGGCACTCATCAGCTTAATATCTTCAAGCAGGATTGTTGAAGATTCTTCGGGTGAATGCGGTTGAAACGAAAACAGTGTTACCATCAATGCAATTGATGCGAATGCTGTACCTGTACTGACCGGTGCCAACCAACTTGGAAAGCGTGGGATTGCAAAAGCAGCTCCTGATGATTGTGAGTCGGCAACTTTTAGTGCTTCTAATCGAGCATACCGAAGTCGAGACAATACAGAATCGTCAAGCTCGTCCAAGCTTTCGTCTAGCAACTGATGTGTTAATTTTTCTAATGGTTTATCTGCTCTGTTCACAAATATTCCTCTAACACTTTACGTAAACTGCTAACAGCCCTTGAATAATGGGTTTTTACACTACCTTGCGAGCATCCCATAAAAGAAGCTGTTTCAGCGACATCCATGCCTTCCCATACACGCAATAAAAACGCTTGTCGCTGCCGTTGCGGTAAATTTTGTAGGGCATTTTCTAATGTCTCCAATGCTCGATGCTGTGTTAATTTATCATCGGGTTTGGTATGAGAAAAATCCGTTGCATAGTCAACATTGTTAGCTTCATCTTCATCGTCCTTCGATGGAAACAAGCGCAGCCATTGGTTCTTTACCTTCTGGCGGCGGTAATAATCTAATATCTTGGTTTGCAATATGCGATGGAAGAGTGGCGGCCACTCATCTGAGGGTTTGTTCCCGTAAGATTGTGCCAGTTTCATCATCGCATCTTGCACAATATCTAGCGCATCATCCTGGTTTCGCGTAGCAAAGTAGGCTGTTTTAAAAGCACGTTTTTCCACCGAAGCTAGAAATTCATCCAATGCATTCAGCATGAAATCCCTTAATCAAATTTTTTCATTAAGGTACTGATACATGGACCTATTGTCCATACTAACGTTTCGAAAGGAAAAACGTTGACAAGTGGATGAAAAAAAATCATTCGAGTTAATTAAAGATAAATGGCTTAGCTGACGTCATTGAGTGAATAGAAGTCAAATAAAAACCATATGAAGGTTTTTGGGATTTGTTAACGTATTGATAATTATGCAAAATTCCTTGGTATTTGAGGGAAATTGGGTAAATTTATTGAAAGTAAATGAAATGACAAATTTAAACGTTTCAAGAAATACAGTATCAACATTTCTGTTTTGTATGGCCATCGTGTGTTTGTTAGCGGCATCAATGCCTGGATATCACTATGCTGTATGGTGGATTGGTATCTGCTCTTTGGTTTTTTTCGGATTAGCTCAAAAAGAAACTGAAATGAAATTCACTTCGGTAGGTATCGCTTTGGTACTCTTTGGGCTTCTTTTACTATTCAATTCACTCTTTGTCAGCCCCATTTACATCGCGCGAGGATTGTATTTGCCGCTTAGCCTACTGGTTGCATTTTTTGCAGCATCCGTTTGCCCAAAGTGGCTGATTGATAATGGATTTAAGTGGTGTGTGGGAGTGATGCTTCTCATTGCTTGTTGGGCAATAGTTCAATCATTCACTGGGCTGGGATTCCTCGGCAAAGTTACCCCTCGTGGAGAAGCATTATTTGGTACACCGAATACCCTCGCGTCAGCCATTAATGTTTTTTTGTTACCTATCATATGTTATTACGTCTTAGGGCGTGGCGGGCGATTTGTCTATTCAGCGAGTTTATTATTGTTCGCTGCGCTTATAGGAAGTCAAAGCAAGGGTGGTCTACTGGCTCTTATTGTCACGTTGATTATATTCGGTTTTATCGTTGGGTATCGCAGCCTATTAGCAAACAAGCAACGAATCACTCAAGTTACTCTCGGTTTTATAGCAGTTTTAGGAATATTTAAAATCAATACCTGGATAAGCAATTCAACTTCGGGTATCGATAGAATTGGGAAATTAGTAGAGAATGGTGACACCGCACGGTTGTCTTTGTATGAATCTGCCCTGCAAGCATTGCCTGATAATTTTTTGAGCGGTATTGGATATTTTAATTTTGGTTACTACTATGAAACTCTCAAATCAGATGGCGTAACGCCGGGAAGTACTTTCTTCGTGCATAATGATTATTTACAATTTGCGCTAGAGACAGGTATTTTTGGCATCTTGCTTTTTCTCCTTGTAATTGCCTTGCTCTATTGGCATGTGTTTAAATTTCGTAATCAATTAGGAAAACCGAAAAATTTGTCGCTGCTTATGTCCTTAGTCGCAGTGACAACATTGTTTACTCATGCCATGGTGGATTTTCCTTTCTACATTCCTTTTTTACTTCCGGTTTTTGGGTTATTTATGGGAATCATAAATCGACAACTTCAGGAATTAGGTGTGGCAAGTTATTCCCTACCAAGTTTGTCGAATCAATTTAGTAATTTGAATACTGCTTTTGCCAACAAACTTATTCTGGCTATGACTATGGGTTGGTTTATGCTACCCGCCGCCGCAGAAGTTTCTGCCGCATATGGTTTGTACCAACTAAAACACTTGGATGGAAAAAGTGGTTTGTACTGGCATGCAATTGCCAGAGAATTACAGCCCAAGGATTCCATGTATTATTGGCGAGAAGCGGTTATTTGGCGAGATCTCGGGATTACGCTTTCAAACAAAGAATATTTAAAAAAGAGCGATGAATTGTTTGCTGGCGGTGCAAAAGTCAATGCTTTTGAAGTTAGGAATTTACTGGATAGGGCTGCCCTGTATCGAAATCATTCTGCCTTGCTTGAGCAAGATAACCAGCCAGAGGGCATGGTGGGTTGGATAAACTTGGCAAAACAATTGAGGCCAAAATCAGCTGCTGTTCAGATGGAATACATTCGCACTTTAGCTTTTCTTGGCCAACAAGATAACGCGATGCAACTTGCCCAAGCCTTTATTAAGAGATTCCCTAAATCAAATCAAGCAAAAGATTTATTGGCTGAAGTTAGTGCAAAATAACTGTTTTTTCCAATTGCGCGGTTCCCTCACCTTAGGTCGTATTCCTCACCTTAACTCATAGAACATTAAAGCATTTTTGGGTTTGAGTCGTTATTTCTATGGCGGACGCGTACTCGTAGCCGTACTTCTGTAATCAAATGTATTTATTTTCAACGTATTGCGTTAATAAAATAATCGGTATTGCGTAATTATGCGTTTGGATAATTTGGGTTGGAACAAGGGATGGCAAAGCCACAACGAATAAGACTCGGTGATTTATTAGTTTCTCATGAGGTGATTACTCAAGAGCAGCTGGAAACTGCGTTGTCTACACAAAAAGAAAGTGGCAATAAGTTAGGTCGAGAGTTAATCGCGCAAAATTTTATTGGTGAAGACCAATTGCTGGATTTTTTATCTCAACAACTTGGTATTCCTCAAGTCAATCTGGATCAATACCAGTTAGCGATAGATGTTGTAGGAAAACTACCTGAACTACAAAGTCGACGAATGTTATCCATGGTTATTAAGGACAGTGGCGACAAATACGAAGTTGCCATGGCTGATCCGTCAGATATATTTGCTTACGATGAAATTGCGCAAATACTCGATAAGCCGTTTGATGTCGTCATTGCGAAACAACTACAGCTAATAAACGCGCTGGAAATGGTGTTTCGCCGAAGCTCAGAAATGGATGGTCTGGCCAATCAATTTGAGCAAGGGTTAGCAGAAGCAAATGACCAGATTGAACCTGAAGAAGTTGTCGACACTTCGATAGGTGAAACGCCGGTTGCAAAGTTTATTCAAACCATGTTTGAGGATGCACTACAAGTTGGTGCCTCAGATGTTCATATTGAAATAGATGAAAAGAATCTGCACATACGATTGCGCCAAGATGGCACATTACATTTACAGACCACGGCAGATAGAATGTTGGGTGCCCCCCTAATTTCACGATTAAAGCTAATGGCAGGACTTGATATCTCTGAAAAACGAATGCCACAAGATGGTCGTTTTCAATTGCATGTGTTAGGGCGAAAAATTGACATGCGTTTGTCAACAATTCCCGTGCAGCATGGGGAATCCGCAGTAATGCGTTTATTAGATCAAACCCAACAAATACTCGATTTAGATACGAGTGGCATGCGCCCCGAAATGTTGGTCCGATTTCGCAAAGTCATCAATGGACCCAACGGTATGATACTCGTTACGGGTCCAACGGGTAGTGGTAAAACCACAACTTTATATAGTGCGTTGAGCGAGCTCAATAAACCCGACGCAAAAATATTAACAGCTGAAGACCCAGTAGAGTACGAGCTGCCTGGTATTAATCAAGTGCAGATGAATTCGAAAATTGGATTAAATTTTGCCGAAGTGCTGCGCGCTTTTTTGCGTCAGGACCCGGATGTTATTCTGGTTGGCGAAATGCGTGACAAAGAGACCGTCGAAATTGGCATGAAAGCAGCCATGACGGGGCATCTTGTATTATCCACGTTACATACTAATGATGCTATATCAACAGCACTTCGATTGATTGATATGGGAGCACAGCCTTACCTTATCGCTGCAGCATTGAGGGCAATCGTCGCTCAACGTCTGGTAAGGAAAGTCTGTGATAATTGCAAAGAGCCTTATACCCCGGATGAAAAACAGTTAGCCGTTATGCAATCTGTGTGGGGCGATCAAATTGCATCTTTGAAATTCATGCATGGCAAAGGTTGCACGCATTGTCACTATAGTGGATACAGCGGACGAATCGCAATTCATGAATTTTTAGAAATGGACAAGTACCTCGTGAGCGCTTTACAGTCGGGTGATTTAGAACGTTTCACGGATACCGCAAAAAGACAAAAAGGATTTGTAAGCTTGCGCAGTCGTGCCATGAGTCTGGCGGGCAAAGGTTTAACAAGTATTGAACAAGTCATGCGTGTCGCGGTAAATTAGTGAGAGGAATTCAATATCATGCCTTTGTTTAGTTACCAAGCACGTGCAAAAGATGGTGCTAAATTACAGGGTGAAATGGATGCCGCGAATGAAGATGCAGTCGTCTTACAGTTGAGAAATCTGGGTGCATATCCTGTCAATATAACTGAGAAAAAAGTATCTCAGTTTTCAGATATCTCCAACTTGGAAGTATCTTTTGGTAAAAAAAGTAAAATTACCAATGAAGATTTGGTTTTTTTTAGTCGACAAATGTATACCTTAACCAAAGCCAATGTTCCCATTCTACAAGCATTAGATGGTCTGTTAAAATCATCATCGAACCCAGCTTTATCCAAAGTTATTTCTGACCTTAAGCGGAGTTTGGATGAAGGCATCGATTTAACCCAAGCCTTAAAGCGCCAAAATGATGTGTTTCCAGACTTGTTTATTGGCTTGGTTCAAATTGGTGAAACTACGGGTAACTTGCCCGAGGTATTTGGTGATCTCTCGGTGTATTTGCAGAAAGAACAGGAAACAAGAAAGAAAATCAAATCCGCCCTGCGATATCCATTGATTGTGCTGGCGGTAATCGTTATTGGTTTGGTGGTAGTGAGTGTGTTTGTGTTGCCGAAATTCACCGCCATGTTTAATAGCTTTGGTGCTGAGTTGCCATTGCCAACGCGTATACTCATTGGTTTTTCTGATTTCACACGAGACTACTGGTATATCTGCATCGCAGTTCCAGTTCTTATTGCCATCGCAGCTCTCCGATATATAAAAACGGATGAAGGAAAAATGCGTTGGCATGAAAAACAATTATCTCTGCCGTTATTTGGAAATCTTTTATTAAAATCCACGGTTTCACGGTTTGCACACAGCCTGGCGATTACAGGTAGAGCCGGTGTACCCATGGAGCAGGCATTGGGCATCATTGGGCCAACCGTAGGTAATTTATATGTGGAGGAAAAGATTAAAAAAATGCGGTTGGGCGTTGAAAGAGGAGAGTCGATTTCCCTGAATATTAAACGCATGGGCATGTTTCCCGGCATGGTAGTGCAAATGATTACGGTGGGAGAAGAAAGCGGTTCTCTCGATGATATGGTGACTGAGGTCGCAGAATATTACGATAGAGAGCTGGAATATACAGTTGGAGCCTTGACGTCTGCCATTGAGCCCTTGGTGATCGTGTTTGTTGCCGGGCTTGTGTTGATCCTCGCATTGGGCATATTTTTACCCATGATCAGCCTGATGGGTAATATGGGCTAATGTAAGTAACTCCTAATATAGCATATAAATTAGTCATTTATATTCTCGTCGTTTTTCGTACTTTTCTCCATCACGATGCAGTTCGAATAAAAAGTGAGACTGTAATCACATTTATCTATGGATGCTGTTAATTATTGGTCAAATCCTGTCAAGTTCTCTGTATTACTAACCGTTAAATAGCCTGTATTTAGTCAATAAACCAATTTCTGAACTATTGGGTTGAAACTGGTTATCATTTATCAAGTAGGAGAGTAAGATGAAAAAACAAGCGGGTATGACCTTAATAGAATTGGTTATCGTAATTATCGTTTTAGGAATCATAGCAGCTGTTGCAGCGCCACGTTTGGCGGATGTTTCAGGTTCGGCAAAAGTATCAAGCGCAGAAGGCAGTATTGGTGCCTTTAAATCAGCGCTAACAATTACACAAGCGTTGCACACAGCAGCGGATCCAGCATGGACTTCAATATTGCCTAATCTGGATGGGTTTGTTTCTTCAACAGGTAAAGTTACTGCAGATTTTGATGGTGACTCTACTGATGATTTAACTATCACTGGATATGATGCGGCATGTACAGACGGAACTACTGCTGGTGGCTCTGCATTAGCAGCAGGCAATGAGGGTACTAAAGGCGCTTGGAAGGCCTACCTAAACGTTGTCACTGGTGGTGACACAACTTGTGTAAATTTGTAATACCCACAAGTTAATTTACAAAGTTAGTAAAAAAGGCCGGGTGGGGTTATCTCCACCCGGCTTTTCTAATTTTCCCAAAGATATAAATGCAATATTTGACAATCAATAAAAAACTTCAATCAGGATTAACACTGATAGAGTTGGTCATCGTGATTATTGTCTTAAGTATATTGGCTGGAATCGGTAGCGCCCAAATAAACTCCTCAGACGAATTCAGTCTATCTCAACAAGCCAGAAAATTTTCCAATCATATTCGCCATGTCCAACTGTTAGCAAATAATTGGGGTTGCGATTTGCGCCTAACAGTTAGCGCGTCAAATTATGAAGTGACTAGCCAAACCGATTATACAGGCGATGGAAAAGCTGAATGTGGTGCAGGAAATGTAATAACTGATCCTGCAGCCTTTGATAGTTTTTCAATTGATTTGGAAGGCTCGGTGACCTTTAGCAGCACGGGTAATTTTTATTTTGATACCCTGGGGCGACCCAGAAATTCTGCTACGGATGCGTTATTAACAGCAACAACACAATTTGATATGAGCTCGGGCTCAGCTACCTGGCGTGCCACAATTGCTCCTATCAGCGGTTTCGTGACGTTGGCTCAGCAATGAGTAATTGTAAAAAACAATCAGGTGTTACCTTAATTGAACTTATTGTTTTAATGGTAGTGATGGCAATTATTATCCCTCCACTTGCATCGGGCATTGGCACATCGGGTGATATGGTTGGAATTCAACGTAATATTCAATTGGCAGTTTCTGAATCACAAGCTTGCGCAGAGCATATCTTGGGAACACGTCGTAAAAACGGATTTGCCGCCATTGTGCCTGTTTCATTAGATAGTAGTATCTGCTCTGTCGTGACTCACACCACTGAGTTTTTAGCAGTACCTTTAAATCGGACTGTTGATATCGTTGATTCAAGCGGTGACGCAGCGTGCCCTGGAACTTGTAAAACAGTTGATATCACCATAGATAAAGCTGGCCAATCAATCAGCAGCATTCAGTTTATGTTGATCGATTACTGATGAACAGGCGAAATTCAAACATCAAATTCAAGCAGGCTGGCCTGACGTTAATCGAAATGGTTTTAGCATTGATCGTGTTGTCTATTGTTGTTGCCTCTATGACTAATTTCTTGTCAAGCAGCGCAAAGGCATACAGTTTAGTTGAAAGCAGTCTGCAGAATAGTAACAAGCTAAACTATGCGATGGCTCGTATAACGAATGAATTAAAATCCATGAATTATGATTATGCCGGCCAGATTTTTGATTTAGCGGCGACGTCCGATAATACGCGAATTGAATTTGACGATGCTTCGGCAAATACAATAATCATTGCCTTTGCTGGCAGCCAGCTAACAATCAGTTATAGCGTTCCAGGTCCAGCAACATCTTATACCTTGGTAGATAATGTGTCAGCGTTTGCATTCACATATTATCAAAGTGACGGAACTACCACGGTTGATCCAACAACAGATCCTATTGATACCATTGTTTTTGTCGAATTTGATTTGACACTCACTGATAATGGAATTAACTACCACAGTAAAAGCCGAGTCGTTCTTAGAGATATGTGATGAAGACAAGCGGAAAAAAAACTCAGCAAGGTGCGATTACCATAATCGTTGTTTTCATTGTCGTGGTAATAATTACCGGCATGGTGATTAGCATGTTGTCATCATCCTCCGCTACATTGAATGATGGTTCGCAACAAGTGTTTCAAAGCCAATCCAATTATTTAGCTGAATCAGCAATAGAGCGAGCTGCCTATCATATAAATAATGCAACCGCCTGTGGCAGTATTCCAACAAGTACTTATAATTTGGGTTCTGGAACCTTCAATATAGTGACGAGTAGTGGAACCACCGAGTGCCTTGTTACCGTTAAGGGTATGAATAATGGATTTGTTAATACGTTTTCAACCATTGTGACATTGGCAAGCAGTGGTCCCTCGGGCAGTTACAAGGAAGAATTTCCTTCGGTGGCAGACTTTACTGCTTGGACCCAAGGTGCAACTTCAAAAACACAAGGTGCGTGGGGTAGGGATGCTACTGCGAACTATGCGGCGTCGGGTTCGCTTGGAACATCATTAGTGATATATGCAGAAAGCACAGGCAATCAAAAAGCAACATTTTCTGGGGATATCTGGCGTACTATTACAGATCCTGTTGATACAACTAGCGGAGAAGCAACGTTAAATTTCTCTTTAGCATTGATGTCAGATGATGGATCGGCATCAGGCGTGCCTTCTAATCCAGAACAGCTCATTAATATTTCATTAATTGACAGTACCGGCACCTATGCAGATTTAGAACTTTGGACAAGTAAAAACCAGAATTACATGGACAATACAGCCACCTGGTCTGAACCGCCAGGTACAATAACAACTGTGCCGGTAAATCGCGTTTATGATGCCATTGAGGTTTATTACAAAATTTCTTCACCTAAGAGATCTATCGTCTTGGTCTATCTGGATGATTTAAGCCTAAATTGGTAATTTGCATGCAAATATACACTACACTAACCTATTCATTTCAAACATTCCTTTAATCACAATCATCTGCTATTCATCGATCACCGCATTTTCTCAAGTATTTTCAATCATATGTCGAAAACCATAGATATAGGTTTATTTTTTACATTAGGTTTTCATGTTTAAACAGAAGAAAAAAACACCAACCCAAAATGCTATTGGATTCCATGATGATGGAATTAGCTACGTGTCTGTTACTCATGAAGATGAAGATAAACCACGGGTTTCAGCGTTGGATTTTATTGAATGCGATAACGAAGAGTATTCGCAGCAATTATCAACATTGGTTAAAAAGTACAAACTCAAAAAATCCAGCTGTACATCATTTCTTCGATTAAACGACTATAAATTGGTGGTTGTAGAGGCACCGGCGGTACCCGAAGAGGATTTAGCAGATGCCTTAAAATGGGAAATCAAGGACAAGATTGGGTACCCGTTAGACGAAGTGACGATCGATGTTTTTCCTGTGCCAATGGACGCTAGCAATCAGCAAAATATCAATGTGATTGCCGCTAAAAAGGATGTCATTAGTGATCGAGTGGCGTTGTTTAAAGCGGCTAACCTTAGTCTCAATATAATTGATATTGAAGACCTTGCGTTGAGAAATATTGCTATTACTCAGGAAAAAGAAAAGCAGGGGAGCGTATTCGTAGCTTTACGGAAAAATCATGGATTGGTACTTTTTTGTAAAGCCGGCGAATTGCATTTTAGTCGCCGCCTGGTAATGGGTTACGACATCCTTAATGATGAACCTGCGCAAATAAATTCGGTGGCGCTTGAAATTCAACGCTCAATAGATTATTTCGATCGCCATTTTGCCAATGTGGGAATCAATAATCTTATTTTGTTTCCATTTATGGGTGATGAAGAAGGTGCAGTAGATTTTCTCAATAAGAATTTAAGTGTTTCCTGCTCGCTTTCGGATCTCAATCAAGGCATCGAATGGGGTGATTCTATAGATCGTGATATGCAGTTGCGATGTTTGCTGGCATTGGGTGCGGCCTTACGTGATCAAGGTGCGACAAAATGAAGCAGCAAGTTAACCTATTAACCGCGCAATTTCCGGTTGCTGACAAAGTTAAGCTGCCGTTTAAAGTAGTACTCTTGTTAACAGTGATCATCGGTGGAAGTGTTGCCGGTGGAAGTTGGGGTTATCTCGAGTTTGAAAAACTTAATGGTCAACTAGCGAGTGAAAAAGAATTATTAGCACGTGCCAAAAAAAATGTGGCGAAAATTAAAAGCGTAAAAAAAACCTCAACCGATGAAAGAATGAAGATTGAATTAATTGCATTGCAAAATGAAGTAAAGCGTAAAAAAAATATGGCGAGCAGTATACGGCAGCAAACAAACTTCACTGCTGATGGTTTTTCAAATCGATATGTGGCTTTGGCGCGTCAAGATGTAAAAGGCCTTTGGTTGAATTCTATTGAATTTAATGCCGATCAGTCTCGAGTAGCATTAAAAGGTACTACCGTTAGCGCAGATTTGTTAACAGACTATTTGAATCGTCTTTCAAAAGAGCCATCATTTAATGGTGTTTCATTTAGTGTATTGGCATTATCTGTAGCAAATTCTGGGCAGGATAATCAGGCTTTTAATTTTACGGTTTCGAGCCATGTCATAACTGAGACGCCAGATATAGCTAGTACGAGTTTATTTCGATGAGCATGATAAGCCAGTCTCTTGCGCCTATTGCCAGCACATTCAAGGCGTTAGATAAGAACGTTCAGCGCGTTTTATTACTGGGTATGGTTTTTCTCCTTTATTTTGTGGTGGATACTTACGCTATTCAGCCACTAACCACAGATTATGAAAAATTGAATAAGGATATTGAATCAACGATAAGTGCAAGAAAAAGACTGGAAAAAGAAATGCAATTAATGAGTAAGCAATTGGGTGTTGATCCCGGGTTGTCTGATGCTCAACAATTAGAGTCCTTAAAGGCACAATTAATAGAGTTAAACGAAAGGTTGAAAAGATCTAGCTCGAATTTTATTACTGCGGATGAGATGGTCAACTTTCTTAATGAGACTCTGGTCAACGGAAATAGATTGAAACTATTGTCGTTAGAAAAATTACCCGTGGAATTTACAGTCGTTAAATCACTTGAAAATAAAAAGCCGGGAAAAGGTAAATTGATACCGGGTGCTGATGATGTAATTTCCGAAGCTAAGGTATATCGACATGGCGTGGAATTTCAATTGAGCGGACGTTATGCTGATCTTGTGAGTTACATGCAAACTCTGGAAAATATGTCATGGAGAATTTTTTGGGAGTCTTCCGATTTGTACTCTGATGATTACCCAAATTCTATTGCAACGTTCACGATTTATACCTTAAGTCTGGACCAAAATTGGTTAACACTCTAGCGGTTTAAGTTTTATATACAACATTTGTTATTTCAATTTACGGATATCTTTCCGCGTAATTATTTTTTTGATTTTCAATCCTTTAGCCAAATCTTACCGAATTTATCTAGATGGCATGTCCGTTGCTGAGCACCTATGGCAATGTCTAGAATCATTTTAATTAGTTTATTGTTTTATCTGAGTTTGGTGGTGGCTTTTGCTGCAGAGGACGCCTTGACTGATCCCACTAGGCCTGAATTTTATCAAAAACCGGCGCCGGTTAAAAAATCTCCCAAGGTGAGGAAATCCGTTCGACGCCAAGCACCTAAGAAATTGATTTTACAGCAGACAATGATATCTAGTGCTAAGCGTTTCGCTGTTATTAATGGTTTTAAACTGACAGAAGGTGAGCGAATTAAAGGCGGATATCGGGTTTTAAAAATTAATGATGAGAGCGTTGTTTTAACGCGGCAAAACCATGAGTTGGTTCTGCATTTGGCAGGTGGCACAAACATTAAGGAGCGAAGTCGGTAATTGTTTTCCGGGTAATTGGCAATGAATAACCTAACCACAAAGAAATTGATACTTGGCGTGAGCATTTGTTTATTAAATGCATGCGTTAGTCATCCTTCGATGTGGAAAAAAGAAACCAATCAGCGAATCCAAAATGAAGTTAAGAAGTCTACGATGACAGAATCGTTGGCAAAATCAGGTGTACCTAGCAATATTTCGCAGGCACTAATACCCAGCTTACGCTTTAATCTACCAAAAGCAGGCAAATCAACTATCAACCAAAAATTTAACGTTTCTGTTAATAACATCAATGCCAAAGACATGTACATGAATCTTGTTAAGGGCACTCCAATAAGTGTGATGGTTGATGATTCCGTAACTGGCAAAGTCGCATTGTCGCTAAAAAATGTCACCATAGACGAGGTATTTGACTACATGGAAAAAGTCTATGGTTACAGTTATGAAAAGAAAAACTCGCAATACATTGTGTATGGAAAAGTACTGCGCTCGAAAATATTTCACGTGGATTACTTGAGTATGTTGCGCAAGGGAACGTCTCGTTCCGACATCACATCTGGTGGGTTGAGTACTTCAAGTGGTAACTCAGGTGTGAATATTGAGAGCAAGAACGATGTGAAATTTTGGGATAATTTGCTGGATAGCCTAACAATTCTTGTTGGTACAGAAGAAGGCAAAAAGGTCGTTGTTAATCAACACTCCGGTTACATCGTGATAAACGCCTGGCCATCAGAAATTCGCGTTGTAGAAGAGTACCTGCAAGGCTTGCAAGCGAGTATTACTCGCCAAGTTGTATTAGAAGCAAAATTACTTGAAATTGAATTAAATGATGGTTTTGAAATGGGTATTAATTGGGGAACACTATTAAGCAAAGGATCAACTAGTGTATCAGCAGCGCAAACGGGTGGCGGTGGATCTTTTGTGGGTTCCAATCTTATTGCTGATCCCGTGGGCAGCATCGGTTCAACTGCATTTGGTGGTGTGTTTGGCGTAGCACTGCAATCTAATAAATTTGGTGCTTTTATCGAAGCCATTAGAACTCAGGGTGATGTTCATGTGTTATCAAGTCCACGAATAGCGGCAGTTAATAACCAAAAGGCCATAATAAAAGTGGGTGGTGAAGAATATTATGTGACAGGCATACAACAAGGACAAACAACTACGAATGCAGATGGGACTGTAAATAAAACGCCATCGTCTATTTCATTAGAGTCATTTTTTTCAGGTATTGCTTTAGATGTCACACCGCAGATAGATAAGGATAATAATATAATTTTACATTTACACCCTACGGTAAGTGAAGTGCTGCAAAAAAGTAAAACGTTTACCGTAGGTGGTGATGGTTTTGATATACCTTTAGCTGCGAGCACGGTTCGAGAAACTGATACGGTAGTACGGGCCAAGAGTGGACAGATTATTGTAGTGGGCGGATTAATGAAAGAGTCAACTGTAGATGAGGAGTCTGCAGTACCCATTTTGGGTGAAATTCCATTTCTTGGTAACTTGTTCAAGCACAAAAAAGTAGTGCGCGTGAAAAAAGAACTGGTGGTTTTGGTAAAACCAACTTTAGTGAATAATGGCGGGCAGTGGAGCAGACAAGCGGGAATGAACGCAAAAAGATTTTCCAGTATGAAACATTAATGAAGGGTAGAATATGTTAGTAGAAGCCGACTCAGGCAGTGTTTTAGCGATCCCTCAATCAGGATCAAGCAATCTTGCCCCTTATTTACAGTACTTCGGCTTTTCTCAATCGCCTTTTTCTTCCTTGCCAAATAAACAGTTTTTTTGTGAACATTCATCCGCCGTAGAAATGATAAATACAGTCACTTTCTCTCTTTGTTCTGGGGAGAGTATTGTAAAAGTGACTGGCGTGCCTGGGGTTGGTAAAACATATTTGTTAAAACAGGTGTTTTCTTCTTTAGGTGAAGATTATTTTTCTATACAAGTAATGTCGCCTAATTTAACAGCAGAAATTGTTTTAAAATCTTTAGTTGAGGAGCTGGGGGAACATTATCCCGTTGACGCTACTGAAGCTCAGCTTCTGAAATATGTTCAATACTTATTGTGCGAGCATTATTCAACAGATAATAGCAGAATAGTAATTTGGATTGATGATGCACAAAACCTATCAGATGATGCATTGAGAGCGATTGAGCTTTTAAGTGGTTTTGAGACAGCTAATCGATCGTTATTGCAGTTTGTTTTATCAGGCTCTCCACAGCTTGATGAGAAACTTTCGACTGTAGCCATGGCATCGTTGAGAGATAAAATTACGTTTTCAATATCACTGACAGGATTATCACTGCGAGAGTTAACGCGTTATATTGAGCAGCGGTTAAGAATGGTTTGCGAAGAATCACAAGAATATTTTTCGGCCTCGGCTCTTGTGTGTCTATTTAAAAAAACACAAGGTATTCCTCGGCGGATTAACACATTGTCTCATAAAGCACTCATGTTGGCGTTTGGAAAGGGTGATATTATCGTTAAACGTTCACATGTATTAAAAGCGACGAAAGAAGATGGGTTGGAAATGACAATTAATGGTTGGGAAGATGTCATGTTGATACTTCCGCTTCTGCTTACTGTCATTATGCTGGTTGCCACTGTTGTATGGCATTGGCCTTAAGTGTGAACTCTGTCAATCAAATGGTTGCTGATTTAAAGCGCCGCATAGATGATGGCACTGATGTCGAACGGGTAAAGAAACCGAAAAAAAGTCGACGTCTGCGAATTGATGCAGAAATTTCGTGGCCAATATCTATTATCGTTATTTTGGCCGTGGGCGCGATTTTGTTGTTTGGAATTAGCTATCTTAATAAGTTGCAAACCGAACGATTAGCTATGGAGCCTCAGCGATTTCGTATTCCAGCTCATGTTAGAGATGCGGCTCCAATTAAAATGGTCAAGGACGGCGATAAAATAAATATAGCCAAAGTTGAGAGAAAACCACCCGTTGAAAAAAAAACGGCTACTGCGATTGGGTTATCTGCGCATAAATTAGTCAGGGCTGAGCCACCTGTAAAAAAAGACACAGTACAAAAAGAAATAAATAATAGTTTAAACCCTGCTAAAAAGTCTGAAAAAATCACTGAAAAGAAAACCGTTGCGACGAAGAAAGGTGATTTAACATTAGCACATAAAAAAGCGTCGAAGAAAGCCGCCGTTAAGGTAAAAGCGTTAGCAACGGGACAAATAGCGGCTGTAAATAAGTCAAAGCCAGTGCTGGCTGCGACAGCAATAAAACCTCAGATGCCAGTCAGCAAACCAAAGCTTGAGTCAGTCTCTGTAAAAAAAGAAAATAGTAAAAAACGAAAACAGTCCTTTGATAAAACTGTCGTGCCATTGACTGATGCCGAGTTAGCAGAAGCTAACTATCAACGAGGTATAAAGTTGATGGATGAAGGGGATATTTCCCGTGCTAAAGGCATGTTTGAAAAAACCTTAAACGAGTATCCTCCACACTTGAAAGCCAGAGAAGCCCTAGCGGGAATTTATATTAATACACAAAACTGGATAAAAGCAGAAAAAACCTTAGTCGATGGTGTGAAAGCAAACAAAAAAAATGTTTCATTGAGCATGTGGTTAGCACAAGTTTATTTGGAGCAAGACAAACAAGTAGATGCCATGAATGTGTTAAATGAGAATCAAAAATATGCAAAAGATAATGGTGAGTATTTTGCCTTGTTAGCAATAGTTCAACAAAACTTGGGTAAATACGATTTATCGTTGGAGGCTTATAATAAAGCACTGGAAACAAATAGTTCGGTAAGTCGCTGGTGGTTTGGTATGGCTGTTGTGTTGGAGTTAAAAAATCACTGGATAGATGCGAGGGCTGCATACGGACAAGCAATAGGTAGTGGGCAGTTAACCGCTGAATTATTGGAATATGCAAATCAACGCCTGGATTACGTTATTTCTCAAATTGAGTTGGCTGAATTACCGTAAGTTACTATTGAGTCGGATGAATGGGTTTCAAATCTAGGAAAGTGCAATAGGTTATAGCAGATTATAAGATAAAAAACGCTGTGGTATTTCCTATGGGAAATACCACAGTGAAGTGTAGAAAATAATTCTTATACTTTTGCACCCAAAGCCATATCGTAACCGGCTGGAATAGGGCTTTCTGGTTTACCTGCATCATTGTACGGAATGAATTTCATTTCCATTTTAGTAAAACTTAGGGAAAGTGATTCGCTGGGGCGGTCACCACCGCTGCTTACTGAGTAACCAGAAACCATGCAATCTTCAAGAACGTATTCCATGTAGGTTTCAATTTGGTCAGTGCCTACAGTACATAGGTGAATCTCCATTTTCTTGGCTTTACCAACACAAGACTCTGTAAAAATCATTGGTGATGACGCGTCCATTAGCTTGGTGAGGCTGACTTCACTGATGCTAGGTTTGCTCGCTTCTCTGTCTGCGCTTGTGCCAACAGCTGAAGAAATTGCTCGGCCAACACCCCATTGTAAAGAGTCTATATCTATCCATTGCTCATGTCCCTTTGCTGTGACCTTTCCTTCTATTCCTTCAATTTTAAAGTAAATCGACATTTTTAAATCTCCTAATCTGTTTATGTTGAAATTATGTTGTATGACTGTGTTCTGTCTATGGTGAAACTATAGTTCAAATTTCCTGTTTGGACCTGTGAGCCTAATCACAGGGGTAGTTAATATTTTTTTGAATATCATCAATATGAGTTGGGAATATGATTAAATCATTGCTTAAACTGGTATAGTTAGCTAATTTGCAATCAAACCTACGGATCTCGATGAAGCAAATTCTCCAGTTTTTTCTACCAGACATGCGCTCTGTGAGTCTGCAGGAAAAAGCCCTGTCAGCTTCTTTGGCGTTTGTCGCTGCGTTATTATGCGTTTACGCGAGTGGTTTTTTCATCGATGTTTCCAAAGAACCTGTATATATCGCTTCTATGGGCGCTGCATGTGTTTTGTTATTTGCGACACCGAATAGCCCGCTTGCCCAACCTTGGCCACTTATTGGTAGTCATCTGATTTGTTCTATCATTGCGGTATTTTGTTTTCAGATAGACGTACCCTTAGCTTTGGGAATTGCCCTGGCTACATCAGCATCAATATTTTTTATGTATGTTTTTCGGTGTCTGCATCCACCCGGCGGTGCAGTTGCCGTTGCTGTTATTTTGGGAAGTCCTGAGGTTCAGGCGATGGGTTATCAATTTGTTTTCGCGCCAGTATTAATTAATGTGTTGTTGATTTTTATTTTAGCATTAGTCATAAACAATTTGGTGCCAAGTCGGCGTTATCCAAATAAAGCCGTTGAATCTAATCAAACGGCTGTTACCAAGTTAGGTGTGCAGAAAGCTTTATATAATCAGGAAGATCTTGAGTTAGCGCTAGAAGAAATGGATTCGTACATTGATGTTTCCCGTGCTGATTTGGATCGTATTTATCGATTAGCTGTATCACATGCCAATCAACGCAGAATAGGGGATGTAAAATGCGTTGACATTATGACTAAAAATGTTTTGACCTTTGAATTTTCAACTGAGTTGGAGCATGCTTGGCAAGTTTTACATAACCGTAAACTAAAGGCTGCGCCGGTAATTGACTCATTTAACCGCGTGGTGGGTATTGTTACGATTCGGGATTTTGTTAAACATGCGAATTTGGAATCACAACCTGGTTTGTTTGATCAAATTCAAAAATTCTTGCAACGCACAGAGGGTTTGGATTCCGATAAACTTGAAGTTGTTGGGCAGATTATGTCGGCACCTGCTTATTGTGTGAATCAGGATCAACATATTGTGCCATTATTGGATATATTTAGCACTCAACAGATTCATCATATGCCAATTATTGATGATAAGAAATACTTGGTAGGAATGATTACACGGTCAGATTTAATGAGAGCGTTAGCCGTACTTCGCTCATAGTAATTTGAGCCGGTATCACATTACATTAATAACAAAGTTTATTTCGGCCTGTTTTTTTCGCTTCATTTAACGCAATATCTGCAGCACTTATCACATCATCAGCGTTTCTATGAGCGCGATTTTTTTCTGCGATGCCGATGCTAATGGTTAGTTTAATTTCCTCTTTTTTGTGATTTATTATTGGCTTGGTTTTGGGGATTTTTTTTGGCCTCGGTTTTTTGCGTATGGCGAAATTTGAGTCAGCAATGGATTCACGTAAATTCTCTAAATGTCTTGAGGCATCTGAAATTGATATACCAGAAAAAATAATAGCGAATGTTTCTCCAATATATCGGGCTGCAACACCACCGCCAGTGATTCTCCTCAAGTGTTTAGCAACCAGCCGTAATACTTGATCGCCGACCTCATGCCCATAGTTGTTATTTACAACCGTAAAATTATCAACGTCCACTAGCGCGATACAATAGTAATCCCCCAAATTAGCCATTTCGCCATTTAAAGCGCGACGACTCGGTAGCCGAGTTAATGGGTCGGTGAACGCGACATTAAATGATTCTTGAATTATTGCAATGCAACTCATCAAGCCCAAAGCACTGAACAGCACTATGTGAATCGCTTCAGTCTCAATGAAGTAAAATGCCCAAAGCAACGTGAATAAACCAGCCAGAGTTGAGAGATCCACGGCGTCCTGATTTATAATGCCTTTTAATCCCTGGTATAAGAGCGCAATGAAAAATAACAAAACTGAGGCGTGAGGAATGTGTTCAGGAATCAAAACGAAATTTGGTAATAATTGATTGTTCAGCGCATTGCCGATGACAATTTGATTTTGTGACACAATCCAAAAACAAAATAGGATTTCTATACCGATAAGGCCAAGGTGGCCAAATCTGGCAATACAAATTGGTTTGTTTACTTGCCATATTTCAAAAATTAAGAAATTAATGGGAACAAAAATGGTGAACATTGCCAAAATGACGCTGGTTTTGAATTGGCTTAAATCCAGTGGCTGATCTATGACTAAAAGGAGAATCGCCACATAAACGAAGGACATCAGTTGCAAATAGAACGATTGATGTCGATTAAACTTCCAACTGAGTACGGCGCCGATCGCCAGAAATATCAATGGCATACTTTGTAGGAAAGGTGTGTCTACGATATTTGTGCCCGCCAAAACGGGCTGTAAATAGATAGCGAGGCCCAATAACAATAAAGATGGTGTGATGTCCCGTAAGATTTTTAACAACTCTTGCATGCTTTTACATTTGCTTAATTTGGAAAGCTCAATTTTTCGCTATCTATCAGTTTCAATCGTTATAAATTGCTTGACCACTCATTGAGGGTACTATCGGTAGGTTTTTGAAAAACTTCAGAAAAATTGAGTGTTATAACGCTTATTTTTAGCTCGTATGATTATGCGAAATTTTCGCTAGTGTGGTGTATGGACCTGACTGTGGGTATAGAAAGCCAGTCAAATACCGAGTACAAGGCACAGCCCGCAGGAAATGGTTTCTCCCTTTTCAAGGGTTGTAACACAGTAATCGGTGTTTGACTGGCTTCCCTTTGGGCGAAACGTGAAAGGCATCTGCAGTGTTGTGCCTTTTTGAGATAGAGCAACTATCTCTGTGAGGACGCGCTTTGAGCTGAGTTTTCACGTTTCGTCTATATCTACAGTCAGGTCCATACACCACACTATAGATTGATAAATGACAAAATTTCGAACACGTAACCACTGGTTCCGTTTGCGAACAATAAAGGCACATTTTCGTGTGATGCGCCATCAATTCGATGGGCAAATTTGTCAACAGTCTCTGTTCCCGTGTGTTGGTTAAATAATAACTCGCCCTGATTTTCAATGTCGTAAACTTTGTCAGCGCTTCCATGTAGCCACATGAGGGGCTGGGTAATGTGCCTCATTTTTGAGACGTTATCGAATTTTAATTCCGTTAGGAAAGCAGACGGTGTTGATTGCAGGGTTGTGTCTTGAATCAATGATTCGATTGAGGCTAAAGGTGATTCTATAATCAGTTTGGCAGGTGTTAATGAGCGGGGATTGCTGGTTAATTCAATGGCCACTGCGCTACCAATGCCGTAACCGTACATAATTAAACGATCACCCGTTAACCCTTGGTCTTCGAGCCAAACAAGAGCGGCATTTACATCTGCATAAAAACCGGATTCTGATGGTGTGCCTTCAGATTTTCCGTATCCTCGATAATCTACAGCGAAGATGCCAAAGTCGTTTAGATCCAACTGAGCAAGAATTTGTAAACGGGGCCAATAGTAATCAATATTTTTACTTTTATCATGGCAGTAAACGATCACTGTTTTGGTGTTAATTTGATTGATATTGCCCAGAAAAATGCCGGAAATATTCGTTATGCTTTTGCCATCATTGGATTCCAGATTTATTTCATTAACTTGGCTGGGTAAGATATTAAAATTTGAACCAAGGTCAAATCCGGTTTCACCATTATACTTTTCAAGTAAATAGGTATCGGTTTTTTCTGGTTCAAAAAATTCATCGTCGCTTATTGGGCTGCATGCCAATAGTAAATGTAGACATAAATTGATCAGTAGCAGTTTGAAAACAATGAGAGATTTGCCCATCTAGAATTTCCGGCTTAGGGAAAGATAAATCCCTAAGCTTCCATGATTTGTTGGGCTGTAATAGTCAACTAAGAGATTTTGATTGTTCGCGTTGGGCGCGAGGTATTTTAATTCGGTGTTTAATCCCCAGTTGTCAAATTGCAGGGTGTAACCTGTGTGTAACCCCGGAATCCAGCGTCGGTCCTGAGTCTGTTCGTGGGCTTTCTTGCTTGCCAGTTCAAACCAGTTGGAAATACCGACGTAAACAAAGTCGTTTCGAAAGGGTAATAACCAATAGGCATTCAGATCAATTTGTGGGTAAACCTTGGTTTCTGAATCTGCCCGATCTAAAAATCCATTTAGCGCGATAGAATAAGTAATGCCCGGCTGTACATAAAAAGGTGTGATTAACTCATGAGAATAACCAGCGTCCAGTTGGTAGATGCCATATGTTGCCGTACTGGGGTGGATGCCGGCATAGGCTGTGAGATTTTGGCTAAATCCATACGCGACGCTAACAGAGCTTAGGGGAATCACATTTGGTTTGGATTCCTTTTCTAATACTGGCCCGCCAACACTCGCGGCAACTTGCCACTGGCCTTTGTTTAAGGGCTGCACGACACGGCTGTTGGTGCAACCCCAAACCAAACTACAGCAAATTATTAATAATGCTGGCTTATGAAACAATGCAGTGTGATTAATCTTCGTCTTTCATCCAGAGCTCCAGTGCGTTTATGATCTTGGTGGCCTGATCACGACTGGATATGTTGAATTTTGATTTTTGTTGATATTCGCCATTTCGTTTTTGATAGCGACGAATGCTGTATTTATCTGGACCGTACTCTTCTTTTTTTCTATCCCAGTCCTGATAGCGATATATCAAGGTTGCCCAGGCTCCTTTGGTTAATACTTGTTTGTCTAATTCTTTAACGGTTACTAAGCCGTCATCTGTGTATTCAATGGTGAGTTCATCAACCGTTTCTGCCATTTTATTCTCCGAATGACTTTAGTTTGTGTGAGAAGTGAACCATATCAAATTTTGGACTATAAGTGGAAGTTAGTCCCCTGCGCTGCAAGTCTAAATAATGAGATTTGGAAATTCCTCTAGATATGGGCTTGAGATAAGTATTCTTCACTGCGCATTTCAAATAATCGACTCAAGGTACGTTTGTATGCAAAAGCAAGTCCCTTGCCCAAATAGAGTTGATCGGGCTCAGTTGATGCGGTGGCGATAAACTTAACGCGATGATCGTATAACGCATCAATCAAATTAATAAATCGTTGAGCAGAGTCATTATTACCATCATCCATTTGTGGTATGTCAGACAAGAGTAAAGTCTCATAGTCTTGAGCTAAGGCAATATAATCTTTTGAGGAACGTGCGGTTTGGCATAACTCTTTGAAATTAAACCATATCTGGCTATCAGATAGGGCGATGCAGCGGATTTCTCTGTCGTTGATCAAAATGGATTGTTGTTCTTCGATGTCGGTGTAAGCCAGTTCTTCAAAATGCTGATGCATTATTGCATATGACTCGTCTTCAGCGGCGATGTGAAACGTGCCATGTTTTTCCAGCAACGCTAGCCGATAGTCAGTTCCACTGTCTAAATGCACGATTTCAGAATTTTCCTCGATCAATTTAATAGCGGGTAAAAAGCGATCTCGTTGTAAACCGTTTTTATACAAATTCTTTGGTTCAATATTCGAGGTGCAAACCAGCGTCACGCCTTCGTTGTAAAGCGCATCCAGAAATCCAGCCATAATCATAGCGTCTGTAATGTCATCAACGTGAAATTCATCAATACAAATGATTCGGTATTTTTCTGCGAGTTCCTTGGCGACAATGATAAGAGGGTCGGGAGTTTTCGGCAGTAACTTCAGTTTTGCATGAATGTCTTGCATAAAATGATTGAAGTGAATTCGTTTTTTTTCACTAAATGGTAGGCAATGAAAAAAGGTGTCAATAAGATAACTTTTACCGCGCCCGACACCACCCCAGCAGTACAAACCTCTTATTGGGTTGTTTGATTTTTTTTTTATGAAACCAAAAAACGAAGATTTGGTTTCGAGTTTTGGCGTATTAATAAATTGATCGTATAAGTTTTGAGTTAGACCCACTGCGTACTCTTGTGCTTTATCAACTTTAAAGTGTCGAGTTTTAATGTCTTCTTGGTAGCACGTTAATGGTGTCACAGGTTTGCCTTGGGTTTGATTTGCTTATTGTAATACTAGCGTAAAAAAGTAATGTTTATGTTGTGACAATTTTTGTTAATCATACCGGGATCTGTTTAATGCCTTAATTTATGTTATCGACAATACTTCTTCATGCTTAAATTTGTTCATATCTATTTCAACTCTGTTAAACAAAATAATTGTTATCATGAAAACGTTGGTTAAAATTTATAAGATGAACTAATGAGTAAAATAAGGTAAAATAATAACTAATAAAATTAGTAAGAATTAGATTTAAGTTTTAGTTGTAACGATAATAACAGGGATGAACCCAATGATTGTGGATGTTATGCGTATCAAACGCTACGTATTCTGTGGCGTTGTTGTTAGTTTTCTATTCTTTTTTTCAACTGCAGTTTCCTCAAACACCCTCGACAATGCATTGAATTTGTACCAGCAAGGAAATTTTCAAAGCAGTCATAATGCACTTGTAAAACTTGCCAGAGATGATAATCCTCAAGCATTTTTTTTATTAGGGAAAATGTATGAGCGTGGCGATGGCGTAGAGCGCAGTGAAGTGACGGCAATCGACTTTTATCAGCGCGCATCATTGCTGGGTTCGGAAGCAGCGGAGCAACGTCTGACACAATTGCAAAATGGTGAGAATTCTGTTGTTTTGGATTGGTATCTTGAAAGCGCATGGGATGGTGATGTCGAATCGGAATTTAATCTTGGCTACCTTTATGAAACAGGCATGGGCGTAAAAATTGACGAAACACTTGCCTTGCAATGGTATGAAGAAGCCGCAAATCAACAGCACGCTGATGCTCAGTTAAGGTTGGGAATGATGTTGATAGTTGGTGCAGGTATTGAGAGTGATGTGGGATCGGGTTTGCGTTGGATTAACAAAGCATCCAGTAATAGCAATCAAGTAGCAAAAATCATTGATAAGTTACTCGTGAAAAATAACGATCACGTAAATTTAGTTCAGATAATTCGTGGTTTACGTACATTAGAACATTCAGATGCAGACTATATGCTGAGCGTGCTGCATAAATCGATTAATCAAGCAATCCAAACCCAACCTAAGCACACCATCGCCACTTTAGAAAAACTGGCGCCAAATCCAGAATTATTCGGAGAGGCAGCAGGTAGAGGAATTGAGAGTAATTGGGTGCGTCCGTCGGGGAAAAATATTCATGTGTCAGACAGTGTTGAACGCCAATCTGATGGTGAATTAGCTATTGTTGAAAAAGCTGCTGAAAGTAAAAATTTAACGATGTGGCTAACAGGCTTAGCTGTACTTGTGGCATTTGTTTATGTGTTGATAAAAATGGTTCTGAATAAGCAGATCCTGCGTTTACCAAAACTCAAAAAACGGCAAGCTCTTGAGTTACCAGAATTAAGCATGGCAGCAAAAGCATTTGCCTTTGAGGTTAATCAGCAGTCGCAAAGCGCTGTCACTGAGTTTTCGCTGCCCGAAGCGGCGAAAAACGTTAAACAGCCCAACGTTTATGAGCTTCATGAAGCGCATATATTAAATGATGCTAAGCCCGGAGAAGAAAAGTTAAATGTTGTGATTGCGCAGACTGAAACCGCCAAACCTGCCATAACCCAGAGTGAATTGATGCAAAAAAGTGCGGTTTCAACTTATGGAAACACAGACCAACACCGTTTTAGCAGTGAAAATTTTGATGTAAAAAATATCAGTAAATCCTCATTGTTAGCACCAAAAATAGAAAACAGAATAAAATCCTTGGGAATCGCTAATTCAGAAAAAATATCCAGTGACTCTTTTTTACCTGCGTTCGCGGGTGATCTGCAGTTCTCTCGAGTTAAACCGCCAAAAGTGAAACCAGAGCCAGCGGCATATTTGCAGGAAATGAAACGATCACTAGCAAAAGCTAAACAAGCGGCTTCACGCATTTCGGAACAATCAAAAATTCAGCAACAGAAAATTAAAACTATGTTGGATGAGGATGTAAGCAATAATTATATTAAAGCGCAATCATTAGAATATGAAGCTTCACGTAATAATGATGTGGATGCAGTGTCGCAAGCTCGATTGAATATTGCAATTATGTTTTTGGAAGGCAATGGTGTTGCAAAAAATATTCAGCTGGCAATCAAATGGCTAGAAAAGGCATCTGGTAAAGGTAATAAAGTTGCTGATGATATGCTGGCTCAAGTTTATTTAGATTATCCAGAATTTGTAGATAGTAAAGATGAATCGATGGAAGATGTATTTGAGCAGCAGTTTTATGCTGATCAAGCGAGCTAGTGAAACATTGATTATTTAGCTACCCGGCGTTAATAAAGCTCAGCCGTTAAAATGCTGCTCATAAATCTAAGATACTCATTCACGAAATTCAGGACGATTATTTGGTTTCGTGTAGCGCTAAGAAGTGCGAGAGTGCTTTTGAGTTAATGTGGTAATTACTCTCACAGAGTATCAACTAACTTTTTTCGGACATTTTCATTTTGATTTACCTCGGCCAAACACCTATTTATTGGTGTTCAATTCTTGCTATCTAGCATTTAGAAGTATTCCTGGTTTTTATTTCATATCTTTCTGGACTTTTGCAAACGGACGAATCCAGGGTTTGATTTTTCTTAAGGAAGTAGGGAGCGAACTGCTCGCTTGTTTTGCCGCTTTAGTTGAGCTAAACGATCTGTAAATGACAGAATACCAATCTTTATTTTTTCTTAGGGTATGAAATATCGCTGCTTGTTTTTCTATCTTATGCTTTGTGATAAAGCTAATTGCCGATGATCGATTTGAGCCGCCAATGAGTTGTAAGGTGTAATGCTTAGGATTTTGTTTGTTGATCCAGTCATGCCCTCTAATTGAGCTTTTATTGGCAGATTTGTTGGATGGGGCAGATTTTTGAACTGGTTTGTTAACATTTAAATTAAGATTACCCGTTGCTTGCGTGGCTGTCGTTTTGTTTGGTTTTTCCGGTGTTTGGACGACAGGTGTAGGAGCTGGGGTTTTTGGGGTAGGTTGAGCGATTTTTGGTTTTGGAATAGGAGTTGATTTTTCTAGCAAGGCAATGCTGTCTTCTTTATTAATATTTGGAATTTCTAACTTTTGAGTAACTTCATTAGTTTCAAACATATCCGTTGTGTTGTCACCGTTACTCAGTAAATTGTATCCGATGAATGACAGTACCAATACACTTAATACAGCAGCAACGATTTTTAACTGATTGTTAGCTTTCTCATTTAAATTTATCATAGGTTTGGCTTTTTCATAATTCAGGGTGTATTGAGAGAACAAGTGGTCGGCTAACTTATTAATGTAAATTGGGAAACCTTTTGCGTCCAAATAGATTTTTCGAGCCTGGCTTTTGTTGAACGGTTCCTTATACTGATAGCCTGATGCTTGTAGTCGATGTTTTATGTAGAGTGCACTTTCCTTCTCTGTAAGCGGAGGAAGGGGTAAGTACTTTAAGTTATCTTGCTTATCTTCGTTCTTTGGAATTATTTTTAGTAAGTTATTCGGAATGTCTTGGCCAGCGATGACGAGACGTAAATTCGGCTGAGTTTCATCTGTGCAATTTATTAATGTTGCTAGCAAAGGTAGTAGCGCTGAGCTGATATGCTCAATATCATCGATAAATAATATGGGTGTTAAATTTGCTTCATGTAAATGTTCCAATTGTTCTTGAAAAGTATTGATCGAAAGAGGCTTGCCATTGCTTTTGATTTTAAGTTCGAATTCTAAGGCAATTTTTTCCATCAACGCCTCAGGATCTTTATAATCTTTTGCATTTATCAGGCAAACACGCCAATTGCGTTGTGGTTGGCGAATTCTTTGACGCAGTAGCGTTGTTTTGCCAAGACCATCCGCGCCTTGCAAGAAGAGTATCAGTTTGGTGAATTCAACTAGGTGAGCAATTTTTTTTAGTATTTCCGTTCGTCCTTCATTCTCGTAAAATAACGGGGAGTTAAATTGGGAGGAAAAGGGATGTAAGCTGAGATTGAATTTACCGACGTACACCGGCGGCATGTTTTTATTTAATTCTTGGGCAAATTGGTTCATTCTGGTTGCATTTGTCCTTCAACAAAAACCACGCGATAACCGCGTTTAATTTGTGTGTCTCTTGCGCTCAATAGGGCATCTTCGGCTTCAACAACGTCTTTGTAATGTTTCATTTGTACGCGGCCTGCCGCACCTTGAGCACCCCATTCTTTGGTTAACATCCAGCCCTCAAATAAATCGGGTTCCAGGTGTAAATGATAGAACCTTGGTGTCTGGTCTGGACTGGGAATCGATTGCATGTAAATTCGCATATTGAGATAATTCAGCCAATAGTGTTTACGTTAATTCTTGTGGGTCAAATAAACGGTTGTGTTCTCTGATAGCATATCGGTCTGTCATCCCTGCAATATAATCTGCAACAGCGCGAGCACGGCCAATATTGCCTTCCTCGCGGTCCATAATTTTTGCTTTTTCATAATGTTCTGTTGGTAACAGTGCAATATCAGTGAGAAAAGCATGAAACAGTTTTTGAATAATATTCTTGGCTTTGTTTGTCATGCGATAAACACGGTAATGAGTGTAAAGGTTTTTACGAAGAAATTGTTTTAACTCCAGACTCAGTTCTTTCATTTCTGAGCTAAAACTAACTAAAGGTTGATTTTGAAGTCGAACATCATCAATGGATGAAATTCCGGATTTTTTAAATTTTGTTTCAGCAGATTCAATTAAATCACTAACAAGTCGGTTTATCATGCGTCGAATAATTTCGTGAATTTTTCTGCGTTCCGATATGTCTGGGTAAAGTTTTTGTACAATATCATATTGTTCTTTGAATAAACGGACATCTTGCAGTTGCTCGATACTAATCAAACCTGCACGTAAACCGTCATCGACATCATGATTATTATAGGCTATTTCATCAGCTAAATTTGCCAATTGCGCTTCGAGCCCCGGCTGTTGATGATTAAGAAATCGTTCGCCAAGCTGTCCTAGTTTTTTTGCATTTTTTTGAGAGCAATGTTTGAGGATACCTTCACGTGTTTCAAAAGTGAGATTTAATCCCTCGAATTCTGCATATTTTTCTTCAAGTACATCAAGTACGCGTAGCGACTGGTAGTTATGTTCAAAGCCGTCGTATTCATCCATGCAATTATTTAAGGCTTCTTGACCAGCATGACCGAAAGGCGTGTGGCCAATATCATGCGCCAACGCTATGGCTTCGGTAAGATCTTCATTGAGGTGCAGTGCGCGTGCTATGGCACGACCGATTTGTGCCACTTCAATTGAATGAGTGAGGCGAGTTCTAAACAAATCGCCTTCATGATTAACAAAAACCTGGGTTTTATATTCGAGGCGACGAAAACCTGTGCAGTGAACTATGCGATCACGGTCTCTTTGGTATTCACTGCGGTGATTAGGGGCGGGTTCATGCACTCGGCGTCCACGCGAAAGTTCAGGATTCGCCGCATACGGTGCCAAATTTTGCATAGACTGCATCCCCAATTAGTCGTGCATGGTTGGATTGTTAATATACCGCTAACGTTGCCAAACTTTTCATATGTCGAATTAACCGACACCATGACGTAGGATTTATTCTACGCCATGTTTAAAAATGAATCCAATGTTTGCTCAAGTTCTGTTTGATTATAGTTATCCGTAATAATGGCTTGTCCGAGTGCTTCTAATAAAACCAAGCGAATATTCCCGTTGAGCGTTTTTTTGTCACGTTTCATTAAATCGAGAAATTGTTCCGTTGTCATTTCCTGAGGTGGAATTGTTGGTAAATTTGCGCTTTGAATTAATTTTACTGCGCGTTCTTGTTCAGCGGTACTAATCCATCCCATACGCTGAGAAAGGTCACCTGCCATTACCATTCCAGCGGCAACTGCTTCACCATGTAACCAATTTCCATAACCCATGGCGTTTTCGATGGCGTGACCAAATGTATGACCAAGATTTAACAAGGCACGCTTGCCACTTTCCTTTTCATCTGCGGCAACAATGTCTGCTTTATCCTGGCAAGAACGCTCTATGGCGTAAGCAAGACTTTGAGGGTCTCTTGCTAACAGATTTGACATATTTTTTTCTAGCCAATCCATGAAGGGTTTATCCCCAAGCAGGGCATATTTGATTACTTCGGCAACGCCTGCCGCCAACTGTTTATCATCCAGCGTGTTTAAGGTGTCGGTATCAGCAATCACACATTGTGGTTGATGGAAGGCGCCAATCATGTTTTTACCGAGTTCGTGATTTACCCCTGTTTTACCCCCCACAGATGAATCAACTTGGGAAAGCAGAGTGGTCGGAATTTGAATAAAACTAACACCACGCTGATAACTAGCAGCGGCAAATCCTGTCATATCGCCGACTACGCCACCACCGAGGGCGATTAAGGTTACGCTGCGATCACAATTTTCACTTAATAGTGCGGAAAAAATACGGTTGAGTATATCCAGGTTTTTGTATTGCTCGCCATCTGGCAAAATTATCTGATGAACTTCAAAGCCAGATAACATATCAATGACATTGTCGAGGTAGAGGGGAGCAATCGTTTCATTGCTGACAATCATTACCTGTCGGTTTTGAATATGCTTGGTTAGTAACGCGGGTTGTTGCAATAAAGATTGCCCGATATAAATCGGATAACTGCGTTCGCCGAGATCAACGTTAAGTGTTTTCATCTTGATAAATGTGCTTATTGTTAATGGTGTTCATGATGTTTAGTTGTATATTTTTAGTTTACATTTGTTGCAATTGCAATCAGGTATAATCCGCTTTTTGCTGTGATAAGCGCGATTACTCGCTAGTCCCTTTCAAGAGTTGGGTTAAATCATTCACAATATCCCGTAGCGCTTTATTGCTGGTTTCGAAAGTTATATCCGCAACTTCCTTGTATAGTGGTTCGCGTTGTTGAAGGATATTGGCCAACGTTTTTCGCGGATTATCCGTTTGCAATAGGGGTCGATTGCGATCTTTTGCAGTACGTTCTAATAGTTGTTCCAAAGGGGCCTGCAGGTAAATGACGAATCCGGTTTGTTTTAGAATAGAGCGATTATTTTCCGCAATGACAGCACCGCCGCCTGTAGCCAATACCAAATTCTCTTTTTGAGTCAGCTGAGCAAGGGTATCTGATTCGCGTTTGCGAAAACCGGCCTCACCTTCTAACTCAAAAATTAATGGAATATCTGCCCCAGTTTTTAGCTCAATTTCGCGGTCACTATCAATGAATTGTTTGTGAAGGCATTCAGCAAGTTTTGTCCCAATAGTTGTTTTGCCCGCACCCATGGGGCCGACCAGATAAATACGTGAAGGAATCTTGCTCAATGTAACGCCTGTCTGCCAAAAGCCTATATGGTGCTAGATTATACGGGTTGAGCGAAGATTTGTGAACATATTCAAAGCAACTGTGACAGAATACCGCTGCTCTTGTTGGACCAAAATAAAAGGCACTGTAAACAGTGCCTTTTATTTATCTGAGTTTTATAGAGCGTTATTCAAGTTTTAGGCGTTCTTTGAGTATTTTTGGAGTGACAAATATTAACAATTCGTCTTTTTCATCCACACTTGATGTTGAACGAAACAACCACCCTAATAAGGGCAAATCGCCTAGGAGTGGTACTTTACGTTTTTCTGTTTTTTGTACATGTTCAAATACACCACCTAATACCACAGTTTCACCGTTATCCACGAGCACCTGGGTCATGACTTCTTTTGTGTCGATGCTGGGTACTCCGCTAAAAACTTCGCCAACGCTATCTTTGGTTACGCGTAGATCCAAAATGACACGATCATCCGGTGTAATTTGTGGCGTGACTTTTAAACTTAAAACCGCTTTCTTAAACTCGACGGTTGATGCACCGCTTGAGCTTGCTTGTAGATAAGGAATCTCGGTGCCTTGCTCGATGAGCGCTTCTTTTTGATTTGAGGTGATCACTCGAGGATTGGAAACGATTTCACCCTTGCCTTCAGTTTGTAGCGCTGAAAGTTCCAGGTCGAGTAATGATGTGTCGGTTAATAAACCTACTGCAAAGCTCGCGGGATTTGGTTGGTTAATCGGGAAATTGATGTTGAAGTCTCTGTCATTTGACACTGTGGGTACATTGCTACTTAATCCAGCTGAAGTTCCGCTGGTCATTACAGTATTAGCGCCGCTGGTATTTGTCGAATGTATCCCAATTTTAGCGCCCAAATCACGGCTGAAGCCGTCATTGGCAATTACAATTCTTGACTCAATGAGTACTTGGCGAATAGGAATATCCAAACTAGTAACCAGTTTGCGTATTTCAGTTAATCTATCAACAGTATCCCGAACTAATAGCGTGTTGGTACGTTCGTCTGTCGTAACATTGCCGCGCTCTGATAATAAGGAATTAGTATCAGACTTTAGTAAATCAGCTAATGCTACGGCTTTGGCATAATTAATTTGTATCAACTCTGATCTTAGTGGTGCTAGTTCTGAAAGTTGTTTTAAAGCTTCGAGTTCCAGTTTTTCCCGCGAGGCAATTTCATCACTGGGCGCGACCAGCATTACCGTGCCATTTCGGCGCATTGCCAGGCCTTTGGTTTTTAAAATAATATCCAACGCTTGATCCCAGGGTGTGTTTTTCAAGCGTAATGTAATATTTCCTTGTACAGAATCACTGACAACAACATTTAATCCAGTGAAGTCAGCCAATAATTGAAGTACAGCCCGAACTTCGATGTCCTGAAAATTTAATGATAATTTTTCACCGGTGTATTGTGCTTTTTTTACTGTCGCTTTTTGGGCTGCAGTTAGCGGTTTAACATCAATTGTTAAGGTGTTATCTGATTGATAAGCGAGGTGCTCATAATCACCCGTGGGGGTAATAATCATTTTAATATTATCGCCATCCTGAAAAGTGTCAATGGATTTCACGGGGGTTGCAAAGTCGACAACATCTAAACTTTGTTGCAATTCATTGGGTAATTCAGCATCCAGGTACTCAACCATTATTTTGCCTGATTCTTCGCGGATATCCGCAATGACACTCGAGTCAGTAAAAGTGACAACAATTCGACCTTCTCCAGAATCACCACGACGAAAATCCACATCTTTTAAACCTTTGGCTGCGGTGGTGGTGAATTTGGTGGTGTTGCCAGCGGATGTCATTGATGGGGCTTTTTCCACTTCGCCACTGCCTAAGGTTAATACCAAGGTATTGCCGCTTACCCGCGAGGTGTAATTGACTTGCTTGACTAAGTTAATGACGATACGAGTTCGAGAACCTGCTTCAATGGCAGCGATGGATTTAATGTTTCCCATACCCACTCGTCGAGAACGCCAGGAAAGTTTGTTTTGTGTATCTGCAAAATCAAGTGCGATTCGCGCTGGTTCATCGACAGTGAAGCTGTTGGGTTCTTTAAAAGAGTCAGAAAGCGTAAATGTAATCTGTACCTGGTTTCCAGGCATGGAGCTAAAACTAATGTCATCAAGCGTCGCCGCGTGTAATGCAAAAGCACTTAAATAGAGGCTAATGAATAAAGCGATTAGATGTGTTGCTCTATTGCAACGATAACTAATCTGACTTTTGTTTTTGTTTAATCCGTAACTCATAAGTTTTTTCCTGACGACTTAAATACAATTATTCGGATATGGCGAGTTTATTCGGTCTTTCGATCCAGCCACCAAGTCCGTCTTTCACGATTTCTTTCAAATCAATTTTGGATTCCGAAATTTTGAGAATTTTTCCATTATTCTCGCCCATGTAATTACCCTTTTTAACCCGAAAAATACTATTATCAGGCGCTTTAATAATTGCCCAGTTCTGGCCATTGTTATTCATAACACCAACCATAACGAGGGTTTCTAGACCATATCTTTCCAGGTCTTCTTTGTTACGTATTGAATTGGGCCTAATACCATTGGATGCGCGTTTAAGTGCAATGGTTTTTACCAGGGATACAGACGGTTTGAAAGGATCACGTTTATCTTCAACCTGATAATGATAACCTTCATAGGGTACAATTGCAGGTAATGCTTCAATTTGACCAAGGTACTTTAATTTGGTCTCTTTTGTGAATTGACTTAAATCACTCATGTCGTTTTCTGCGCAACTAACGACAAGTGCAGCGAGTGAAATAAACGCAAATTTTTTAAGTTTGTTGGTGTTGCAACTCATTTTTTCTTACCGTTAATTTTGCTCAGCTCGCCTTCATCCAAATAGCGATAGGTGTTTGCATTAGCTTCTAAGATCAATTCTTCCCGATTCGGCTTTGTTTTATTTTTTGATTTACTAATGGTGAAATCGTGGATCGTGACAATTCGAGGGAGACTTGCTACACCGCTCATGAATTTTCCAAATTCGTGATATTGGCCTTTAACTTTAATCTCGATGGGTAGTTCTGCATAAAACTCTTGGGGTTTTTCATCTTTGGGCTTAAATAATTCAAATTCCAAACCATTACTCAAACCTGTTTGCGTGATATCTGTTAATAGGTCAGCGACTTCAGTTTTACTGGGCAATTGGCTTAACAGGGAGCCAAAAGTTTTTTGAATATCTTCTAGCTGTGCGCGATAGCTATCCAGATTTGCAGCTTTGGCTTGTTTAAGTTCATACAGTTGTTTGAGTTCAGTTTCTTTTTTCTGCAGATTCTCCAAATCACCGGTTTGCTCACTGGTATCAAGTACGTAACCAACTACTAAAATTAGTATGCAAAGAACAGTAATGGTTATTACTTTTGGAACAATGGCCCAATTTCCTATGTTGCTGAAATCGATATCTTCTAAATTAATGTTTTGAAGGCTCATTGTGGTCGACTCCTTTTAACTTTCAAGGAAAACCAACTCGAGTTAGGATGCTCGCGTTTGTTAGCGTTTATGACAACCAACTCTGGTTCTTTAAGCCATGCGGATTTGTCCATGTTTCGCATAAAAGTCGAAATACGAGAATTGGATTCAGCAATGCCTTCTATTGTAATATTGCTGCCCGTTTGCGAAATTTTGAGGATTTGTGCGCCGTCTGGTACGGTTAAAACCAGTTCTTCATAAAGATGAACCACTTCAGGTCGACTTTTTTGTAATTGTTGAATCACTTTCATACGGTTTAACAAGCGAGTTTTTTCTAGTTCAAGGGTTTTAATATCGGCTATTTGTTTATCAAGCACTGAAATTTGCTGTAGTAGGAATTTGTTGCGTTTTTCCTGGAATTCTATGCGCGATTCCATTTCCATGTGAACCCCGAATCCCAATCCCAAAGTTACAGCAGCAGCCAATGCTGCAGATAAGTAGAAGCGTTTTTCTCGTTCTTTTTTGCGTGTTTCGCGCCAGGGTAATAAGTTAATTCTAGCCATTTCAGTCAAAGCTCCTTAACGCTAAACCGCAAGCTATCATTAACGCGGAAGCGTCATCACTTAATGCTTGAGCATGGACTTTAGGAGATAAAGTCATTGACGAAAAAGGATTGGCTATGGAAGTGGGGATGCCCACACGTTCGGCAATTAGTTCATCTGCGCCTTGTATAGCAGCACAGCCACCAGCAAGCACTAAATGGTCGATACCGTTGTGTTGGCTTGAGGAAAAAAAGAACTGTAATGAACGACTGACTTGTTGAGCCATGGCCTCTTTAAATGGCTCCAGTACTTCAGGCACGTAGTTATCGGGTAGTCCACCTTGACGTTTGGCTAGACCGGCTTCTTCATATGATAAGCCAAATCGACGTTGTATTTCTTCTGTTAATTGACGGCCACCAAAGACTTGTTCACGTGTGTAGACAATTCGTTGGTCTTGTAACACATTTAGCGTTGTCATGGTTGCGCCAATATCAACGATCGCAATCGTTTTTCCAAAACCATGTTCGGGTAATTGAGACGATATTAAAATAACCGCATTTTCCAAAGCGTAGGCTTCAACGTCCACAATTTTTGCATCAAGTCCGCCAAGTTCAACTGCGGCAACACGTGCGTCAACGTTTTCGCTACGACACGCTGCGAGCAAAACATCTACCATATTGGGATTTTCTTGTGAGGTACCAAGGACTTCAAAATCCAAAGCGACTTCTTCCAAGGGGTAGGGAATATATTGGTCGGCTTCAAGCTCTATTTGGCTTGCCATTTCTTCGTCATTTAGCGCTGCGGGCATGGAAATATCTTTGGTGATAACAGCAGAGCCAGCAACGGCAACCGCGCATTGGCCTACCTTGCTGCCAGATCGTCGAAGTGCACGACGAATAGTTTCACCCACAGATTCGATATCAGTGATGGTTTTTTCAACTACAGAATTAGGTGGAATCGGTTCAACGGAATATCCTTCTACACGAAACCGATTATTTTGTTCGCTAAGCTCCAGCAATTTTACTGCGGATGAACTAATATCCAATCCTAGTAGTGTTGATTTTTTCCTTTTAAATAGATCAGCAAATGCCACGCTATGTATTCCCTCGCACGCTAAGTTGACACGTTATTCCAACATATCGATAACTACTTAGCGAATGCTTAATAAAAAACTTTATAAGATAAAGAATGCTATTATCTTGCCGATGCAGGACATGTCATTTGTCGGCAAGGCATTAAATTAGTTTAATAATGATTGAGTTATAATTTTTATGGAAGTGTTTTGTGAAAATTCTTGTGACAATTTTTGTCACTGATGATGGGAAAACAAACAGCTCCCTGTTGATAAGCAAATTTTATTGTGTAGTTTAAATTGGAATCAAATTCTGGTGTCCATGTCTATGCTATGCTCAGGTTAATTTATTATAGAAATATGAATTTTGAATGATTGATACACGAACAATCGATAACAAAGAACAACCAGCAAAACCGCCTAAAAGAAAAAAACTGTTTAAAGTAATTTTTTACTTAACCTTGATCTTTACGGTCTTGGGGGCAGCGGGTGTGGCTGCTATTTATTTATATATCTCTCCCAATCTCCCTTCTGTTCAGAGTTTAAAAGACGTTCGGTTTCAAGTGCCGCTCCGAGTTTATTCGGTGGACAATAAACTAATGGGCGAATTTGGGGAAAAACGTCGCTTACCTCTTAAGTATGAAGAAATTCCTGAGCCAATGATTCATGCAATTTTAGGCGCAGAAGACGATCGTTTTTTTGTTCATCCTGGTGTTGATTATCATGGCTTGTTACGCGCAGTGAAAGTGATGGTGACCACGGGTAAAAAAGCCCAAGGTGGTAGTACGATTACTATGCAGGTCGCGAGAAACTTTTTTCTCAGTCGAGAAAAAACCTTTTTGCGCAAGTTTAGTGAGATTTTACTGGCGTTTCGCATTGAACAAGAATTGAGTAAAGAAGACATTCTGGCATTGTATTTAAACAAAATTTATTTGGGTAATCGCTCATATGGCGTTGGCGCCGCTGCTCGTGTTTATTATGGTAAAGATATCGATAAACTCTCGATTGCCCAAATGGCGATGATCGCTGGTCTGCCAAAAGCACCATCGCGTTTCAACCCTATTGTTAATCCTGATCGCGCCTTGTTGCGTCGTAATTATGTATTGCGCCGTATGTTTGAATTGGAATTTATTGATGAAGCTACTTTTCAAGCGGAATCAGGGCGTTTAGTGACAGCCAAATTACATTCACAGGGGATTGAGCTAGAAGCGCCATACGCCGCAGAAATGGTGCGTAAGGAGATGTTGGAGCGTTATGGTAATGAAGCTTATACCGAAGGATATAAAGTTTACACCAGTATTGAATCTCGGCTTCAAAAGAAAGCGAATTCTGCAGTTCGATACAACTTGCTATCTTATGAGGAGCGTCATGGCTACCGAGGAGCAGAAGATCACCTGGATACCTTGCAATATTCGGAACCGCATGAGTGGCGAGCTGCACTGCGGAAATTTACTTCTTATCCACTTTTGAAGACAGGTGTCGTCATTGGGGTTTATGATGATTCGATTCTTGTTTATTTAAAATCTGGACGTGTTGCTTATGTTTGCTGGAAAGGTTTGAAATGGGCCGCGCCGTATGTCAATGGAAATATCGTTGGTTCAGCGCCAAAAAATGCGTATCAGATTTTGTCGGAAGGTGATGTGGTTAGAATCTATGATGCAGGCAAGGGACGCTGGAGTTTGGGGCAAATCCCTGAAGTGTCTGGTGCCATTGTTTCAGTGGATGTCAGTAATGGTGCGATTCAAGCTATTGTCGGAGGGTATGATTTTTATGCCAGTAAATTCAATCGCGCAACTCAAGCTAAACGTCAACCAGGATCAAACTTTAAACCCTTTGTTTATTCATCGGCACTGGAAAAAGGTTATACCGCCGCATCACTGATTAATGATGCGCCGGTCGTCTTTAATGATCCGGGATTAGAGGAAGCCTGGCGACCTGAAAATTATAGCGGTAAAATTTTTGGTCCAACGCGTTTGCGGGAAGCATTGGTAAAATCTCGTAATCTGGTTTCCATTAGAATTTTACGATCGATCGGAATTAAGTACGCGATAAATTATGTTAAACGATTTGGTTTTGAGACATCAGAATTACCGCGTGATCTATCATTGGCATTAGGAAGTGCATCGCTAACACCTTTGGAGGTTGTTAGGGGTTATGCCAGTTTTGCCAACGGTGGATATTTACTTGAGCCTCATATTATTGAGCGAATTTTAGGACCAAGTAGGGAATTATTGTATAAAGCAAACCCTCCGACAGTCTGTCCAAAGTGTGAACAGGCCTTAATTGCTGAAACAATTGCTGAGGATCCCTCAGGTGAAACGGAAATGGTTTCTTTACTTGAAAGTGATGCAGTCGATGATGATCAGCCTGTCATAAACCTTGCGAAAAGAATTGTTCCCGCAGAAAACGTTTATATCATGACGACAATACTGCGAGATATAGTTCAACGAGGTACTGGTCGTCGCGCGAAAGTGCTAAAACGTAATGATCTTGCAGGTAAAACAGGTACGACGAATGATCAACGTGATGCTTGGTTTTCGGGTTTTAATGGGCACGTTGCTACAACTGCTTGGGTTGGATTTGATGATTCACACCCGTTAGGAGATCGTGAAACTGGCGCACGTGCAGCGTTACCCATGTGGATTAACTACATGCGTGAAGCGTTAAAGGGCAAATCTGAAAAGCCTTTGGTTCAACCTGAAGGCATAGTCACTGTTCGAATCGATCCTGAAAGCGGTTTGTTAGCCGGATCAGATTTCCCCAAGGCAATATTTGAGAGTTTCCGAAAGCCAAATGTTCCCAAGCAATCGGCAGAAGCAAATTTCTCCTCTAAGTCTGAAAATAAAGAAGACAATTTTGATATGCCTGAGCAGTTATTTTAAATAGATTGTGAGTGCCAATCTTCGACAAGAAATTCTTCAGCAGGCCGTTCGTTTGTTAGCGGAAGGTGCTGAGGTAGATTATTTGGCGGCAAAGTCAAAGGCTGCGAAACGATTGGGGTATGCTGGTCAGCAAGAATTACCCAGTAATGTCGAAATTCAGCAAGCGCTTAAGAAGTATCAATCTATCTTTCATCCAAATAAACATGAGAATGACATTGCTGAAAAACGTCGAGAGGCTTTGAATGCAATGATGTGTTTCGAGCAATTTGAGCCAAGGTTGGTGGGTGCTGTGTTAGAAGGAATTGCTATCGAACATAGCCCGATTGAAATTCACTTATTTGTCGATTCCCCAAAAGATGTCACGCTTTTCTTGATTGATAAAAAGATTCCATACGATATAGTCGACATACAATTTAAAATTAATAAAAATGAATCGATTCAGATTCCGATGTTAGAATTTTCAGCGGGAGAACATTCTATTCAACTTTGTGTCTTTCCCTATAAATATCTTCGTCACAAACCCATAGATCCGAAAACCGGGGCGGCATATTCTCGAGCAACGTTAAAAAAAGTTAAAGACTTGTTAGCTGCATAGTTCAATCAGCTTATTGTTGGATAATCATCGGGGTATGGTAAACGCGCGACACCAGTATCAACCGCGGCTTTCGCTACCCGAGGAGGTACTGAGTCCATCAGTCTCGGATCAAGCGGTTTAGGAATGATGTAATCCTTTCCAAATTCCATAGAACTAACATTGTAAGCATCTAATACCGTTTGTGGTACAGGTTCCCTTGCCAAATCGCTTAAAGCATACACTGCGGCTACTTGCATTTCCTGATTAATTGATTTTGCACGCACGTCTAGTGCGCCTCGGAAGATAAAAGGAAAGCCTAGAACATTGTTAACTTGGTTGGGGTAATCGCTACGGCCGGTCGCCATGATGAGGTCTGATCGCGAATTGATAGCGACATCGCGATTGATTTCAGGATCAGGATTGGAAAGCGCAAATACAACCGGATTTTTTGCCATGCTTTTAATCATCTCTGCGTCAACTATATTGGGGCCAGAAACTCCGATCATAACATCGGCATCAATCATGGCATCTGCCAACGTCCGGTCGCTCGTATGAATAGCAAAATGTTTTTTATATTCGTTCAAATCGTCGCGATCATCATGTACCACGCCTTTACGGTCAATGAGAAACACGTTTTCTTTTTTTGCGCCTAGGAATTCTAAAAGTTTCATGGAAGCAATGCCGGCTGATCCAGCACCGATGCAAACGATTTTTACATCGTCTATTTTTTTGTTTTGAATGTGTAAGGCATTGATCAAACCTGCGCAAATGATAATAGCGGTACCGTGTTGGTCGTCATGAAATACCGGGATGTCCAATTTTTCTTGTAATCTTTTTTCTATTTCAAAGCACGCGGGTGCAGCAATATCCTCTAAATTAATGCCACCAAAGGTTGGTGCAATGTTCGTAACAGTCTCAATAAAAGCATCTGTTGAGTCAGCATTTACTTCAATGTCAAAAACGTCAACATTGGCAAATTTTTTAAATAGGACACCCTTGCCCTCCATAACTGGCTTGCCCGCAAGCGCGCCAACATTGCCTAGACCCAACACGGCAGTGCCGTCTGTGATCACGCCAACTAAGTTACCCACAGATGTATATTCATACGCGAGCTCGGCATTTTTTGCGATTTCCCTGACGGGTTCTGCGACACCAGGTGTGTATGCAAGGGAAAGGTCTAGCTGGGATTCGCAGGGTTTGCTAATTTCTATCGCAATTTTTCCTGGTTTTGGTTTCGAATGATAATCTAGAGCGTGTTGTCTAATGTCTTTGCTCATAACACAAATCCTTTTTGCTTTTACGTAGTGTGATGTTGCTTATGGATAACGAATTTTCAGAATATTTCAATTGCATCCGGGTGCTTAATGTTCATATTAAAGCGCTCTTGGTAATAGTTAATCCAACCTCGGGCAATGATATTTTTTCCTTTTAGCTTATCGATGGTGAGATTAGTAAAATACTTCAAATTCTTTTGGTTGATCCGTAGTGATAATTTGTTGCTTAATTTAAGCCAGTAGGCCTTTTTGCGCTGGATTATTTCAGTCACGTTACCTTTAACAAACTTAAAGCCAGTTTGGCCTTTTTTTATCTTTTTTGAATCAATGATATTTTCAAAGTGGTTTTTCCAGAGCCCAATTTTGTTGGCTTTAGCACGATTTTCTGATTTTAAATAACAGTCTTGTTGGGATAGGTTTGGGGGGATCGCGATATTGATGGCGAATCCCTTGCTCAATAAGGCTTGTTGTAGGTTGATTTCACCTTGGAGAAAAACGTGAGCAAGTAAACGGCCATAACGATCTTTTTTTTCAGGTCCAAACAAAAGTCCAATCTTTTGATTTTTAAGCTTTTTTCTTAAGAAATCTCTGGCTTTTTTAGCATATGGCTCGGGTACACCCGTTTTGTAATTCATTTCAGGAGTGTTAATACCGATCAATCTAACATTTTTACCATTTTTTAGTTTTATCGTGTCACCATCGTAAACATGGCTCACTGTTGTATATTGGTCTATGCGTTCGGGAAGGCAATCACTTGCGAAAGTGGGGGGGCTTGTTGATACAAGCAACCAAAACCCAATTGATATCAGGTTTTGATTGACTGCGGAAATTTTATTTACGGCCGTATTTTTGGCGGAATTTATCAACGCGTCCAGCGGTGTCGACCACTTTTTGCTTGCCAGTATAAAATGGATGGCACTCAGAGCAAACATCAATGTTGAGATCTTTGCCGGCAGTAGACCGTGTTTCGAATTTATTGCCGCAGCTACATGTTACGCTTATGGCTTCATAGTTTGGGTGAATATCTGCTTTCATAATTACCTCGGTGACCTTTTGTATACGCCGCTACCTGATCGATTGTCAGGCACCGCATAAAAGTGAGCGCGGCATTATAGATTACAGTCTGTTTTCCAGCAAGTATTAGTTTTATTGGTTTATTTGTTTAGCAATCATTTGCCCAGTCTGTGAGCTTAGGGTAGTATTTTAGTCCAGATATCAACAGTCTTTAAATAAAGTAAAACAATAGCCTACAAATCTACCTCTCACTTATTCAGCATGTAGAATTCCAGATTTCTTGTAACTCGTTGTTTTTTCTTTCTTATTTTCTGGTTTGATTTTAATTTTTTGGGCATTCTTGTTTTAATATTGGTTATTAATATGGATTATCGTGACGAAGAAAAACGACTACTAAAATTCCTTGTGGCTTCAGCGGGATTCTTATTTGTGGGAACTGTACATGGCGTACTTCAGGTCATGCGGCCAGTTCGAGACTATCTAGACTCCATTGGTAGTCCATATGGTGGTCCAGGGCATATGATTGATCCGCTTGCCCACGCTCATATAAATGTGGTCGGTGGCGTGGTTTTATTGTTAATGGCGGTTACCTATTTTTTATTTCCAAGAATTACCGGTAAACGTTTGTATTCATATCGCTTGGTGGAGCACACTTTTTGGTGGACAAGTCTTGGTTTGATTGGTTTTTATAGTACCTTACTATTTTTTGGCTTTGTGGAAGGTAGCATGTTACTTGAAAGTAAATTTGAAGAAATGGAAGCCTTCCACGTTTATTATGGTAGAACGATTTCGGTGGTTGCGACTGTAATGGGTATGGGATTCTGGATCTATTTTGCTAACGTATTCATTACCTATAAAAAGGTAAGAAAAAATGAGTGATGAGCGCTGTCCCTGCCCGGAAGAATTCCCCGATTGGGATGGCCAAAGTATCGATCTCAGCGGTGCATGTGTGCATGGAATGAAAATTTCCTCAATATTTCATATGCCAGTTGCGTTTGATATGTATGTTAGCAAACAGGCGGCAAATATTGATCACCTAGAGTTGACAGAGCGCTGGCCTGGTCTCGTGTTTTCAAAGACGGGTTTGTGGGGTGGGAAAATCCTACGTTTGATTGAAGAGGACGAGTCCGCTTCACGATTGGTTTATCATTTGCCAACACCTTTTGAGGTTATGGTTAAGTTGCATGAAGGTGGTGTTGGAACTGTGCCTAAAGCTGTTCATAAAATGCAAATAGAGATGATGGAGCAGGGCTGTATGCCAAAAGAGTTTTATCTTGCACATCTAACCTGCCCTGTGTGTGAAGAGCGTAAAGGTGGCGATAAAATATTAATTTTAAGACGTTACGTGGCAAACGAACGAATTAAAAAACAAATGGCCAAGGAAAGAGATAGGATTGCTGCCAAAGTGGAGAAAAAAGCGAAAAAAGACGCTGAAAAAGCAGCTAAAGAAAATGCAGAAGTTTAATCTTTTTTCTGTGGTTTTGGTTTATTGCTTGTCTTTCCTGAATGTTTGTGGCGTTTCTTATTAGTAGGCTTCTTTTTCCCCCGATTTGGTGGTCGATTAGTTCTTTTTCTAGGGGCTCTGGGTTTAACGTCTGAAAGCATTTCGCTGGCGATACTTTCCATCGGGATTTTATATCCCACAAATTCTTCAATGTCTGGCATATAAAAAGCGTAACTTTCACAAACAAAATTTATAGCGTGGCCTGTGCTGCCTATTCTTCCGGTTCTTCCTATTCTATGTACATAATCTTCAGGATCTTGAGGTAAATCATAATTAATAACGTGTGAAACGGCATCTATGTGCAAACCTCTGGCTGCAACATCCGTTGCTACCAACACAGGAAAAACACCTTGGCCAAAGTCTTTTACTAATTTTTGTCGTTTGTTTTGTGGGACATCGCCTGATATCAATTGTGCGGTAATGTCGTTTGCTTGAAGGTAAGCCGTTATTTGTTCTGCGGTTACCTTCATATTGGCAAAGATGATGGTTCTGGGTAGTTGGTAATAATTTAATAAGCCGATTAACAATGAAATTTTTTCATTGTTAGCAACGTAGTAAGCTACTTGCTCAATATTTTTTTCTTCGGTTTCTGTTTCTACGCTGATTATTTCTGGATTGTCCATTAGCTCATAAGCAAACTCTTTAACTTTAAAATTAATGGTTGCCGAGAACAATAAATTTAATCGTTCTTCTGGTGGGGGTAGTTTGCGTAAAATATATCGAACGTCTTTAATAAAGCCCATGTCCAGCATACGATCGGCTTCGTCAAGCACTAAAGTTTCTATTGTTTTTAGACTGATTAAGCCTTGTTTATAAAAATCGATAATTCGCCCGACGGTGCCGATGAGAATATCACAACCTTTTTTCAGTGCATTTTGTTGCTTTTCGTAATTTGCCCCACCATACACAACGAGTGAAGTGAGATCGGTGCCTTGGGTTAGAGCAATAGCTTCTTCATGAATCTGAATAGCGAGTTCCCGTGTTGGTGCAAGTATAAGTGCGCGAGTTGCTAATGGGTTTTTAGGCCCATCATTTTTTTGGAGGAGCATTCCGTTAATAACGGCAATCAAGAAAGTAGCTGTTTTGCCTGTCCCTGTGTTAGCTTGTCCAATGATATTTTTATTGTTTAAAATTACAGGCAGAGATTTTGCTTGTATTGGAGTGCAATATTCAAATCCTAAATTTCTGATGGCACCTTGTAATGATTCCGGCAGTTTATAATCAGTAAATTTGTGAGTTGTTAAATGTTGATTTTGATTTTTCATTGGCTAAGATTAATAAATTTCCTCGTGTTAGGCTTGAAATGTAAGCGGTTGCTGTCAGGACTATTTAATTAGTCATTTATTTATGTAAGAATTTGCGTTTTTCTTCACATATATGTACATTCTTAAAATATCTCGCAACCTGTTGATTGAATTATGCCCACACGGTGCAGGTTATGTGAAACTTCAATTTGAGTTCTGAATTATGGTACAGACTAAAATTGATATAGACAGCTTTATTTTTTGACACAAAATCCATAAATCGTTTTTTTATTTTGGAGGCATTATACAGTGAGTGATCGTATAGTCTATTTGACTGATGATACTTTTGAAGGCGAAGTGTTACAGGGCGATGGGCCTGTGCTGGTGGATTATTGGGCTGAATGGTGTGGTCCATGTAAAATGATAGCTCCAATTCTGGATGAAATAGCAACAGAATACGAAGGAAAAATAAAAGTTGCGAAATTGAATATTGATGAAAATCCTGCAACACCACCAAAATATGGCATTAGAGGTATTCCCACTTTAATGCTGTTTAAAAATGGCAATGTTGAAGCCACCAAGGTTGGTGCTGTTTCAAAGTCACAACTAACTGCGTTTATAGATAGTAATCTTTAATTTGAATTTTTCTCACCTGCGTACTACGATATTAATTACAAAATTAAGTAGGCGCAGCTGAAACTTTGCTGTATGGTAGCGTTCTAGAAAAGTCGAAATATCCTAAAACTCTCCGGATTCTCAATCAAAAAATCTTTTAATCATCGAATTTGGGTTTAAGCCCGATTCATTTTTTCATTAACTCTAATCAAAACTAATTTATTCCTATGAATTTAACAGACCTTAAACAAAAACCTGCTGCAGAACTTATCAAAATTGCTCAAAGCCTTGGCCTGGATAATATGGCCCGCGCAAGAAAACAAGATTTAGTGTTTGGCATATTAAAGGCCCATGCGAAAAAAGGTGAAGATATTCATGGCAATGGTGTATTAGAAATATTGCAGGACGGTTTTGGCTTTTTACGTTCAGCGGATAGTTCATACTTAGCAGGGCCTGACGATATTTACGTTTCCCCAAGTCAAATCAGACGATTTGCACTAAGGACTGGTGACACAGTTGCAGGTAAGATTCGACCACCTAAAGATGGTGAACGTTATTTTGCACTGTTAAAAGTTAATGAAATTAATTTTGAGTCACCAGAAAATGCTAAGGGCAAGGTGTTATTTGAGAATTTAACTCCGCTCTTCGCTTCAGAAAGATTAAATATGAGTCTTGGTAATGGCAGCACTGAAGACTTAACTGCAAGAATTATTGATCTGGTTTCGCCCATTGGTAAGGGGCAACGTGGACTCGTTGTGTCTCCGCCAAAAGCAGGTAAGACCATGATGCTGCTCAATATTGCAAAATCAATTACGACGAATCATCCAGAATGCATTTTGATTGTATTGTTGATTGATGAGCGGCCGGAAGAAGTAACAGAAATGGCTCGTTCGGTTCGTGGCGAAGTGGTTTCAAGTACGTTTGATGAGCCTGCTTCTCGACATGTGCAAGTCGCGGAAATGGTCATCGAAAAAGCCAAACGCCTCGTTGAACATAAAAAGGACGTTGTGATTTTATTGGATTCCATCACACGTTTGGCTCGCGCTTACAACACGGTGATACCATCGTCAGGTAAGGTCTTAACCGGTGGTGTAGATGCAAATGCCTTACAACGACCTAAACGCTTTTTTGGTGCTGCGAGAAATGTCGAAGAAGGTGGAAGCCTAACTATTCTCGCTACCGCATTGATTGATACTGGCTCTCGAATGGATGAAGTTATTTACGAGGAGTTTAAAGGAACAGGTAATCAAGAGTTGCATCTGGACCGGCGAATTGCTGAAAAGAGAATTTATCCTGCAATAAACGTTAACCGTTCCGGTACGCGACGTGAAGAATTGCTCACATCACCTGATGAGTTGCAGAAAATGTGGATTTTACGCAAACTACTGCACCCCATGGAAGAAATCCAGGCGATTGAATTTTTGCTCGATCGCTTGAAGTCGACTAAAACAAATAATGATTTTTTTGATTCAATGAAACGTTAGTTTATTTGATGCAAGATTATATTTTTATAATCTGCTCAACTAAACTGAACACTTTTCTCCATGCGCCAGCTTAGGTTTTTCGTACCAATCGAATTTCTTGTTGGCCATACCTATGAAATTCCTCCAGATAAAGCCCGACACATGCTGCAGGTGCTTCGATTAAGTGTGGGTGCCGAATTAATCCTGTTTAATGGTGATGGAAACGAATATCTTGCCAATTTGACCGAAGTTTCCAAGAAATCCGCCTCCGTTTTTATCCAAAAAAGTTCGTCAGTCAGTCGAGAATCATCACTTCACATTCATTTAGTGCAAGGAATATCAAAAGGTGATCGAATGGATGCCACAATTCAGAAGTGTGTTGAGCTTGGTGTTAGCAAGATATGTCCGGTGAAAACGGCGAGAAGTAATGTAAAAATCGAAGGCAGCAGATTAGATAAAAAAGTCTTACACTGGCGAGGTATTGTTCAATCTGCTTGCGAGCAGTCTGGTAGGAATGTTATTCCAGAATTAGCTAGTATTAATCAATTAGAGATGGTGTTAGCTCAGTATGCGAAAGCTGATTATCTAAAGCTGGTACTTAATCCAGAATCAAGCATCAGCATTTCTGAATTACCCAATGACTTTAAAGTTGTTGTTTTGTTGGTTGGCCCTGAGGGTGGATTCTCTGAACAAGAATTAACAATGGCAGAAAAAGCGGGTTTCTTATCGCTTTCATTGGGCCCAAGAGTGTTAAGAACGGAAACAGCGGCTATGGCATTTTTGTCAATTTTGCAGTCTAGATGGGGTGATATTTAATCCCATTAGCTATACTGACCTTTGCTATAAAAAATTTCAATAGCTTGGCCATATATTAGCTTTTTCCGCTATTTAGTTCCGGTTTTACAAGTACTTATATTGTTAATTAGAGCGGCTTAAATTTAATTCCCGACTAAAATACTACAGATTAAATAATTAACCATTGCATCTCGCTTAAGGCTGTTATATAAAATACCGAATAGTTGATTAAATTACTTGGGTATACACGTTATATAACTAATTTAAAGGATACGAGGTGAATTGTCATGAAAATACCAACTAAAGGACGAATTGCTGTTTCTGCCATGCTGGATTTAGCACTTCATGATAATATTAAGCCGCTGACCATTGCTGACATTGCTGAAAAGCAAAATATATCATTATCTTATTTAGAACAAATATTTGCGGTCCTAAGAAAAAATGGGCTTGTACGTGGAATGAGGGGGCCGGGTGGTGGTTATCGACTTGCTCAGCACGTTGATTCAATTAGCATAGCGCAAATTATTCATTCAGTAGATGAGAGAAGTATGGCTAAAGTGAGCGAAGCTGAAAATTATCTGCCATTTGTACTTTGGGGCGAATTAAGCAATCAAATTTATCAATTTCTTGATAACATTACGCTATCACAGTGTCTTAATAACTTAGAAACAAAAACGGCATTAGAGACTCAATTGCAAAATAATACAGATTCTGCAGATCAGGTGGCGGCATAAAATACACCTCTCTGTACTAAGTTTAAAAAAATATAGATAGGAGAAAAATGTAATGGCTTATAGTGATAAGGTCCTGGATCATTACGAAAATCCACGTAATGTAGGATCTTTTGACAACAATGACCTTTCAGTGGGAACTGGAATGGTGGGAGCACCCGCTTGCGGAGATGTAATGCGTCTTCAAATTAAAGTTGATAATCAAGGGGTAATTGAGGAGGCACGATTTAAAACTTATGGTTGTGGTTCTGCAATAGCGTCAAGTTCATTGTTAACTGAGTGGGTGAAAGGCAAAACCCTTGAAGAGGCTCAACAAATTAAGAATACTGATATTGCTGAGGAATTGGCATTGCCTCCTGTAAAGGTACATTGTTCTGTGTTGGCTGAGGATGCCATCAAAGCGGCGATTGAAGATTATCAGGGAAAAAGTGAGAAGTTGACAGGCACCGAATAACAGCCTTTTATTTATTCCTAAAAACCCCTCATTCCAAATGGAATGAGGGGTTTTTTCTTTATATCGTTGTAATTTGGAACGAATATTGATGCCTAAATTAAACTGATACTTCTAATGCTTAATGTTAGTTATGCCTCCAATATCTGAAAAACTATTGCATAAATCGAGAGACCGATTCGGAGATATTTTAGTTACCGAGCAAAATCTCATCCGTACACTTTATTTTGGCAACGAAAAGAAACAAACAAGTATGTTTGTTCCCGAGCCAAGTGTGATGGTATTGCGCTATGCACAAGCAATGGTCAGTGCACTGATGTTTGAAGCAAAGCCAAAAAAAATACTCATTATAGGTTTGGGTGGAGGAAGCTTAATTCACTTTTTATTAAAATCTTATCCCGACTGTGAGATTGATATTGTGGAATTAAGACGAAGTGTAATAAATATTGCAAAAGAGTATTTTTTCGTTCCAGTGAATTCTCCCAATATTACGATTGCCCATGGTGATGCGAAACCCCATGTCCAACAACTTGCAGAACATAATGCAGAAATTTATGACTTGATATTAGTTGATGCGTTTGATGAATGGGGACCAGCAGAAATTAATAACGATGCTCAGTTTGTTTTAAATTGTCAGCAACTACTGAAGAAAAAGGGTGTTCTAAGTTTCAATTTATGGAATCGTGAAATGGATAAGTACCCAGCAGTTTATCGCAAGTTTCTTTCATTGTTCGATGGAAATTTGCTGGAATTAAGCATGGGCAAACGCGATAGTAATGTACTACTTTTCGGTTTCAATAGCGATTATCATATTAAGCACATACGTGCGGCAGAAATGCGGGCTATAAAGCTTAAAATGAATTGTGGAATAGACTTTCCGAGATACATGACACTTATACAGCACCAAAATTTTACGCTAGTGAAAAAGATAAAAAAGCATTTTTCACTTAGCTTTTAAAATATTTATGGCACGCGAATATCAATAAGCGCATACCCTTGTTGCTGGTACTCTCTCACTTTTTCAGGTCCCGCTATGGCAACTGCAACGTAGTCTGGAAAATCATCATCAGCATAACTGTACCAGGATGCGTGCGTTCCGCAGACATGCACAGGCACATCAGCACTCACTAACGATTGTACTTTTTGATGACTTTCCTTAAAGCGCTTTTTGTTTTCTTTTAATAAAGCAAATTCTTCAACTCCATGCGTGACAACGGAAAGTTTAATTTCTGGGATAGCAGCTTTTAAACGTTTAATATAACCTTCAATTTTTTCCAATGCGGGTTTAAGTGCGCTTTCCTTGGCGGCAATGACTTCAAACACCACACCCTTGGGTGGATTTTTAGCCGAGATAATAAACTCAACATCTGTCTCGGTGCTTGCCGAGACTGAAAATGAAATTAGCAGGAAAAGAGTTAGTACGAGTAAAGAAAAATTGTGCATAAAATGATTCACTTTTCATTGAAATTAGTTGGTGTAATTGTAGACGCAAAAATAGAATAAATGTTTCATCTAATAACCCTAGTCTTTTTCTGTTGATATCAATCAGGTGTTCACTTTATACTCGCGGTTTCAAAAATAAAACGTAAGAGAAATCAAATGACAAAGACATCTTTCAATCCTCCACTACGCACATTAATGGGACCAGGTCCTTCTGATGTACATCCACGAATTTTATCTGCGATGGCAAGACCAACAATAGGTCATTTAGATCCGCAATTTGTGGTGATGATGGATGAAATTAAACAAATGCTCCAGTATGTCTTTCAAACAAAAAATCAACTCACGATCCCCGTTTCTGCGCCGGGATCAGCTGGCATGGAGACATGTTTTGTTAACTTGCTTGAACCCGGTGATACCGCTGTCGTTTGCCAAAATGGCGCGTTCGGTGGCCGTATGAAGGAAAATGTCGAGCGAGTAGGCGCAAAGCCAGTGATGGTGGAAGATGAATGGGGAAAAGCAATCGACTTAAATAAAGTTGAAGATGCATTAAAAGCCAATCCCGATGCGACAGTTTTAGCATTTGTACATGCAGAGACATCTACCGGAGCACAATCTGACGCAAAGGCGCTTTGCGAATTGGCGAAAAAATACGATTGTTTGACTATTGTTGATGCAGTCACTTCGTTGGCGGGTTCGCCGCTGAAAGTTGATGAATGGGGAATAGATGCCGTGTATTCGGGCACTCAAAAATGTATATCCTGCACGCCAGGCATTTCCCCAGTAAGTTTTAGTGATGCAGCAGTAAAACGCATAAAAGCGAGAACTCAGAAAGTCCAAAGCTGGTTTCTGGATTTGAATTTGGTAATGGGTTATTGGGGAGAAGGTGCAAAGCGTGCCTATCACCACACAGCGCCCGTTAATCCCTTATATGCATTGCATGAAGCATTGGTATTAGTCACTGAAGAAGGGCTGGAAAACGCTTGGCAACGCCATGATCAAAACCATCAAATACTCAAAGCTGGTTTGGAAGCCATGGGCATTCAATTCCTGGTTGATGAAAAAGACAGATTACCTCAGTTGAACTCCGTACTTGTACCGGACGGCATTGACGAAGCTGCAGTTCGTCAACGATTGCTCAATACCTATAATCTGGAGATTGGTGCAGGATTGGGTGCACTCGCAGGAAAGGTTTGGCGTATCGGTTTGATGGGAAATGCTAGCAATATCAATAACATACTTCTGTGTTTAACTGCATTGGAATCCACATTAAGTGATATGGGTTACGGCCTAGAAGCCGGTGCCGCAGCAAAGGCTGCTAATGCTACATTGAATAAGTTGAGGTAGATCAGTAGCAAGATCTCAACGCTCGTAATATAGCGGTGGTGACTAGCAAGCTTAAGTAAGTGTGTGAGCTGGTCACCGTCTCCCCAAAAACAGAATAACGTCCAATAATCCCCCTAAGTTCCGCTGATTTAACCATTTGATGAGACTGAGCCACCTTAAAATTGTGTTAATGTTTAAGCTATATATTGAAATCGCATAACAAACGGAATTGTCAGTATTCCTTACATAATTTGTGTTGAATCACCAAAGAATAAATAGGGTGACAATGAGGGACACAAGTCATGATAAGAAAAATCATTACTGGTGAGCAGGAAATGCACACACAATAACAAAATCTAGGATGAGGATATGACTAATAAAATTAAAGAGTTACCTAAGGCGACCCCGGCTAAAAAGGGGTTTAATTTTGATTATTGGCGCGATCTGGCTCAAAAAGATCCAGCCGCCTTTGAAGCAGCCAGGGAACAGGAAATTAAGAATCATATTGCCGGACTAGGCGATGAGCAAGTACAGCAAAGAATGCAGCGATTACAATGGCGAGTGGAAATGGAACGAAAACGCTGCAAAAATCCCATGGATTCTGCGATTAAGATTTACGATATGATGTGGGAATCCGTTGGTAAAAACTTTGAGGCTATCCAGGATTTGGCGGATCATTTCAAACCTGCGGAGGATCGCAAAGCTAAAAAATCAGAACAAGCAAAAGTACTGAAGTTTAAACAGGATGAAGAAGTCACTGGAACTACGGGCTAGGGAAAACAACGCATCATACCAACCTCTTCAGTTAAGTAATCAGTATTGATTACTTCGAGTTTACTGAAAGAGAGAAAGGCAAGGGGCTTTGTGCCCCTTTTTTTTTCGAACCATTTTATTTATTAATCACTCCATTTAATTACTGAATTACTCCATATGCCAAAAAACCATTCTGTACATCAAGAGATATGGTTTATTGCATTACCTATGTTGTTAACCGGCATATCAACACCGCTATTAGGTTTGGTTGATACTGCGGTTGTTGGACATCTTCCCGAACCACATTTCCTGGCCGCCATTGCCATTGGCGCAATGATTTTTAATCTGCTTTTTTGGGCAATGGGTTTTCTGCGCATGGGCACAACTGGTTTAACCGCTCGGGCATTGGGTGAAAGAAAAGAATCAGAATTGGTGTCTATTTTAATCAGAGGTTTGTCGATTTCAACCATTCTGGGTGCGGCAGTAATCATAATTCAGACACCGATCAAAGAAGCAATTTTTTATTTTGTTGATTCCACACCTGACGTTCTTTTTCATGCAAAAGTTTATTTCGATATAAGAATTTGGAGTGCGCCTGCAACCTTAGCGAGTTATGTGTTATTAGGTTGGTTTCTGGGATTACAGAAACCAAAAATAAACTTGATGATAGTTATTAGTTTAAATCTCATCAATATACTATTAGATGTTTTCTTTGTCGTGTATTTAAACTTCGATTCATCTGGTGTTGCATGGGCAACCCTAATTGCTGAGTATTCTGGTTTATTTATTGGAATTGCAATTGCTTGGCGAATAGTTAAGACTAAAAGTGCGGATAACTGGCGGCAGATTTATGATTGTAAAGAAATCAGGAAATATTTGTCTCTCAATCTCGATGTATTTTTAAGAACACTGTTTCTGTTGTTGAGCTTTTCATTCTTTACACTTCAAAGTGCCAAGTATGGACCTATCGTATTGGCGGCAAATTCAATATTAATGAACTTACAGACTTTAATGTCGTACGCTTTAGATAGTTTGGCGCATGCTGCGGAAGTTCTCGTTGGGAAGTATATTGGCTGTAAACAAGAACTGTTTTCCGTGATAAAAATTACAGGTTATTGGTCTGTCGGATTTGCATGTTTGATTGCTCTAATATACTGGGCGCTTGGGAGCTCCATAATTGGCATGTTGACAGACATTGACGATGTTGCGGCAACGGTCGTTATTTACTTGCCATGGTTGATTCTTAGTCCTGTATTGTCAGTATGGAGTTATTGGTTCGATGGAATATTCATTGGTGCCGGTTATAGTCGAGAAATGAGGGATACCATGCTCATTTCTTTTATCGTGTTCTTGTTGTCATTCCTTATACTTGCCGGTTGGGGTAATCATGGACTATGGGCAGCATTAATGATATTTATGGTGGCAAGAGCGGTAAGCATGGGTTTTATTGCGAATAGAAAACTAAAAGGTCTCGCTGTATGAAAAGTTTATGGGATGAGCAAGAAGCAAAATTATTTACTGACGATTTAGGGCAGCGCGTTTATACCTCCAGATTGTTGGGCAGAGATTCGAGTTTAGTATTACATGGTGGTGGAAATACGTCAGTTAAAATTACCGAGAAAAATATTCTCGGTGAAGAGCAGGAATTGTTATACGTAAAAGGCAGCGGTTGGGATTTAGAGACCATTGATCGTGCTGGTTTTGCCCCAGTAAAGTTAGATCACTTAATTAAGTTGGCAGATCTGGAAAAGTTAAGCGATCCAGAGATGGTAAATGAATTACGTACGCATATGACAGATGCTTCAGCGCCCACTCCGTCCGTAGAAGCGATCCTTCACGCCACATTACCTTTTAAGTTTGTTGATCATACTCATGCTGATTCCATTGTTACCATTACTAACACAGCCAATGGCAAAGATAGAATTAAAGAAATATTTGGTGAGCGGGTAGTGATTATTGATTATGTCATGCCAGGTTTTGACTTGGCGCGAGTTTGTGCTCGGCAATTTGTGGCAGAAGCCTCACCTGCCACCGAAGGGATGATTTTGTTGAATCATGGAATTTTTACATTTGCTGACAGTGCAAAACAAGCCTATGAAAATATGATCAAATTGGTCGATGAGGCTGAATCTTATTTAAAATCAGAAAATGCTTGGGATTATTCCTTACCAGCTGTGAAAGAAAACCAAATAAATGGTTCTGATATTGCCGAATTGCGACTAACTATTTCTGCCGCAGCCAAGCAGTCCATGATCTTAACAGCAAATCAAAAAGATAAAATTAAGTCGTTTTGTGCTGTTGATGATTTAGAAAATTTGGCAAAACAAGGGCCAGCAACACCCGATCATGTGATAAGGACCAAACGTTTCCCTATGTTACATCGTGATGTGAGTGCATATGTGGACGAATATAAAAGCTATTTTGAAACCTACTCGAAAAAATCTCAAGATAAAAAGACGATGTTAGACCCAGCCCCACGAGCGATTCTAGATCGCGAGTTAGGTTTTATAAGTATTGGAAAAACAGCGAAAGATGCAAAAATTGTCTCCGATATTTACGAGCATACGGTGGATGTCATTTGCAGAGCAAGCGCATTAGGTGGTTACCAGGCTTTGCCTGCTCAAGATATATTTGATATGGAATATTGGGATCTTGAGCAAGCAAAACTTAAAAAATCAGGATCAACACCAATATTTACAGGGCAAATTGCGCTTGTTACGGGAGGTTATTCCGGCATTGGTAAAGCCTGTGTGAAAGCGTTAATGGATCATGGTGCAGCTGTAATAGCGCTTGATATCAATCCTGATATTGAAAACATGTATGTGCAGGATAATTATTTGGGATTGGTGTGCGATGTCACTGATGATGATGCCGTTGGTGAAAGTTTGCTAAAAGCCACGATGCGCTTTGGTGGTTTGGATATGTTGGTATTAAATGCAGGGATGTTTGCAGCGGGTTGTCGGGTAAATGAGTTGGGCTCGGATACCTGGAGACAAATCATGTCGGTTAATTTGGATGCCAATTTAACATTGCTTCGCGAGTCCCACACACTCCTCAAGAAATCGCCCACTTATGGGCGCGTTGTTGTGATTGGATCGAAAAACGTACCGGCCCCCGGTCCTGGTGCTGCGGCGTACTCGGCATCAAAAGCAGCATTGACACAACTTACTCGGGTCACTGCCTTGGAATGGGCAAGCGATAAAATTCGTTTAAATATTATTCATCCCGATGCGGTGTTTGATACAGGCATATGGGCTGACGGCGTTTTGGAAGCGCGTGCTGAGCATTACAAGATTAGTGTGGATGAGTACAAGACTAAGAATCTACTTAAAACCGAAATTGAAAGTGCAGATGTCGCTGAATTAGTAATCACAATGTGTGGAGAAAGTTTTTCAAAAACCACAGCTGCTCAAATTCCGATTGATGGTGGCAATGATCGGGTAATCTAAGTGCTTGTTTTACGGCCAAGCTCTCTTAATTTAATAAAGATACGTGCAATTTGACCGAAATGAAGGTATAGGTTTGGGAATCTAAATTTAGCCATAGGGAATTAGCGGGTATTAATGTCTGATTTGTTGATTAGTGATTTATTGATATTGCTGGTGGAACCATCGGCAACCCAGCGAAAAGTCATTTTTTCGTACCTGGAAGGAATGGGTATTGAGAATGTGGATTTTGCAGACAGTGCTCAAGCGGCTTTTGTGAGCATGGAAAGTGCGGTGCCGGACTTAGTAATTTCTTCCATGCATTTACCTGATATGACAGGCGCTGATTTGTTGTTGGAAATGCGTGAAAATCCAGAGTTGTCGCATGTGCCTTTTATGTTGGTTTCCAGTGAAACACATTATCGTTACCTCGAGCCAGTGCGGCAAGCCGGTGCAATAGCCATATTACCCAAGCCATTTGTATTAGAGCAATTACAAGGCGCGTTAAGGGCAACTCTGGATTATATTGATCCAGAGCTATTAGAGACGGATAACATTAATCCAGAAGATATTAATGTACTACTTGTAGACGATAGCCCATTCGCACGAAAACATATTTCTCGTGTATTAAATAACATGGGAATAGAAAAAATAACCGAGGCTGAAAATGGCTTGGCGGGTATAGAGATTCTCAAACAACAATCATTTGATCTAATCGTAACGGATTTCAATATGCCAGAAATGGATGGCAAAGAATTTAGTCAATATGTCCGGGATCAAAGTGATCAGTCAGATATTCCGATACTTATGGTCACCAGTGTATCGGACAATAGTCGATTAGCCATGGTTGAAAATGTGGGTGTCTCTGCCATTTGTGACAAACCATTTGAATCGGCAAATATTCGAGAGCTGTTAATAAAGCTCTTAGGCTAATTTGTTGTTCTGTTTACACTGGTCGACGATAACATTCCATCGATCATGATATCGATGCTTTCCTTTTGCGAAAACAAGGCCTCGGCACACTCTTCAACGATCTCTTCGTTTATCTCAAGCGCTTTTAAAATTCTGTCTGGTAGTTCGCCACTATCTGCGTCACCGAGACCATAGTTGAACAGAACCCGATCATTGATCAAGGCTAAATTTGCGTAAACCCAGTTAGCGCCGCGGTATGATTCGTTATGGTGTTCAAAGACAGATGCCATGATTTCTTTTTGCAGGCCCCACTTACGCATTAACCATACTGCAAGTTCATAGTGATGCACACCCAGCAAGGCGCGTTCAATGGTTAGTACATTGTCGGCGTCATTTCGTGAAAGCGCCTGGTTTAATTCGTCAAACTCCATCGGAAACGAATGCCCCAAAAGAATAAAACCAAAATTGTGTAACAATCCTGCTAAGTAGGCAATGCCAGGTAAAGGTGGATTCTCTAGCGGTATTTTGTTTGCAAGCAATTGCATTAGGTGTGCGCTGTAAATCGCATGTTGCCAAAAACCACGCATACCAATTGTGCCAGACATAGGGACTTGAAATTGATTGGCACTGCTAATACCCAAGGAGAAGTTCAGTGCATTATTAAACCCAATCAGGTTAATGGCCGAGCTCAGAGAGTCGATTTGGCGAGCACTGTTGAAAAAGGCAGAATTGGAATATTTTAAGATTTGTGTCGATAGTATTGGGTCAAATTCAATGATATTGGCAAGCTGTTGAATTGTTGCATCTGGATTCTTTTGTAGTTTTAGTAAGCTTTTAGCAACGCCCGGTAAGGTTGGTAATTCTTTGATTTGTTCGATTTTTAACTTGAACTCCATATTATAATTGGGTGCGCTCATAATACCTCGATGTCCATACTGAAATTTGTAACAAGATTTACTGTGATTTAAACGGCAGAAATGATTTTTTCATGAATGATTTTTCGTGTTATTTGTCACTAACTAAGAAGTTAAAAAAAGATACATTATTATTAATTGAGTAATGAGAGGATTAATCCCTTGAATGAAGCCAAACTAGTCGCGCACCGTGGTTTTGCCGCAGCCTATCCAGAAAACTCAATATTGGCATTTAGGTCAGCGATTGAGTGTGGGTGTCAATTTTTAGAATTGGACGTGCAAATTACGCGAGATGCAAAAGCCATAGTGATTCATGATACTGACTTGCAGCGCACGGGTGATAAGGACGTCAGCGTATTTGACTCAACCTGGATGGAATTAAAAGATTGCTCTGTGGGTGAACCAAAACGATTTGGCAAAAAATTTGAAAATGAAAAACTGCCATCTCTATCAAATTTTGTTGACCTGTTAAGGGATAACCCGGATGTCCATGCCTTTGTTGAAATAAAGGAAGAATGTCTTCAGCAATTTGGAATTCCGTTGGTACTAAAGTGTGTATGTGAAACAATCAAGCCAGTTGAAAAACAATGCTCGATAATTTCTTTTGATGCCGACGTTTTATTTGCAGCGAAAAAAAATTCACAACTACCTCTAGGTTACGTGCTGCATAAATACGACGAACAACATTTGGCAACGCTTAAAGAATTAGCGCCTGATATTGCCATCTGTAATTACAAAAAAATTCCAGACGAAGATGGCTCACTATTTCTCGGCAATTGGGATTGGTTTTTATACGAAATTGTTGATCCAGCCATCGCAAGAAAATGGTCAAATCGTGGTGTTAGGTATATTGAAACCATGGAAATTGGCCCGATGATTAATGCGCTTGGATAATTCGTCTAAGATGTATGACGTGTTGGTGATTGGCGCTGGAATTCATGGTGCTGGCATTGCCCAAGCCTGTGCCGCGCACGGTTATTCAACTGTTGTGTTAGAACAAAATGAAATTGCATCAGGTACATCAAGTAAATCCAGCAAACTGATACACGGCGGATTGCGTTATCTAGAAAGCGCACAATTTTCCTTAGTCAAAGAATGCTTGCAAGAACGCGAGTATCTTTTAAAAAACGCCGCACATTTGGTTGAACTTAAACCTTTTTTAATTCCCGTATATAAGCAAACTCAACGGCGACCCTGGAAAATTCGATTGGGTCTTAGTCTCTATGCGGCTTTAAACCAGTTTAGAGCCTCAGGTCGATTCAAATCGATAAAAAAAAATGTTTGGTCAAAACTTGATGGATTGTCATTAACAAATCTTCAAAATGTATTTCAATATTATGATGCTCAGACTGATGATAGATTGTTAACTAAAGCTGTTATTGAGTCAGCAAAATCCTTGGGAGTCTTAGTAATAAAACCTGCAAAATTTCTTGGCGCAATAAGAGAAAACGATAACTGGTCAATCAGGTATGCCTATGGTGGTGTAACTCAGGTTGTAAAAACTAAAGTCGTGGTAAACGCTTCAGGCCCGTGGGTAAATCACGTATTGGCACAGCTTTCTAATCCATCAGCAATTAAAAAAGTTGACTTGGTGCAAGGAACGCATATCGTCTTATCTGGCGAAACCGCACAAGGCATATATTATCTCGAATCTCCCATCGATCAGCGTGCCATTTTTGTTATGCCTTGGTATGGGGATACGATGATTGGGACAACAGAGAAGCTATATCAAGGAGATCCAGAAAAGGTTGAAGCCAGTGATAGTGAAGTAAGCTATTTGTTGGAAAGCGTACAAGCGTATTTTCCAAAATTTCAATCACTGGGAATAGATCAAGTTAAGACCAAATTTGCAGGATTAAGGGTTTTGCCTAGAGCAGAAGGTACGGCATTTTCACGGCCCAGGGAAACAACGATATTCGAGGATAAAAACCAAGCGCCTGGTTTTTTTAGTATTTATGGTGGCAAGTTAACGGCCTATCGTGCAACCGCAGAAGAAGTGCAAAAGAAAATAGCCCATTTATTACCAAACAAAAAGCCGATAGCCGATACGAAAACCTTAAAACTGCCCATGGTTACAAGCGAGTAGGTCTGCATAAATTGGGATTTTTGTTGATATTTCAATTCAATACTCACACTTTTTGTGATTGGCGAAAAAATTGTAATAACATTTTTTTTACAAAATGAGAATAAATCTATAAATTTTTTATCACAGTGATTCGATATAATAGATGGGGCTTCATTTTTTGAAGTTGAGAGAATTCTACAGAGTCATCATTAAGCAAATAGTCTGAAATAGACTTATTCTGATTAACATGGCAAAAATAATTGGCGATTACATTTTGCACGCATCAGCATATTATGGGAAATTGAGCTAAGTTTATGTTTTCACGAATTAGATTTACAGTGATTGTTAGTATATGTCTTGGCATTCTGATTATGGTCAGCGATGTCAATGCGAGTATATCTCTGGAAAAGCAGCGAAAATTGTATTCTCAAGCGGCTAATGCGTTAAAGAAAGGGCATTATCGAACTTTTTCAAAAGTGTCTAAAAAGTTAACCAATTATCCATTATATGGTTACCTGCAATATGATTATATTCGCAAACGCCTTAGCAGAGTGTCTGATTCAAAAATAAAGAAATTCATAAAAGAATATGAAGACTCTCCTTTAGCTGGTCGCATGCGTTATGTGTGGCTAAAAAATCTGGTGCGACGCGGAAAGTGGAAAAAATTTCTCGATGTCTACGAGCCCGTGCGCTCGACGAAAATGCAGTGTTATTACGCGCAGGCACTCTACAAAACCAAGCAATATGAAAAAGCCAATGGTATAGCAGAAAAATTATGGAATGTGGGTAAATCTCAACCAAGAGCCTGTGATACTGTTTTTGATGCTTGGAGTAAACAAGGCGGCATGACTCGAGAACATTTATGGAGTCGAGTCGAGTTGGCCATGGAAAAAGGAAAAGTAAGTTTAGCAAAGTTTATTGCTAAACGAATGAATAAATCTGATCGGAAGTGGGTGGCACGTTGGAAAAAAATGCGTAGCAGACCTGCAGAAAATTTACTCCGAAAAATATATCAAGTTGACAAACTTATCCCTAATAAGATTGCACGCTACGGAGTGAAACGATTAGCACGTCGAGATGCGGGTGCCGCTGCAGATTTGTGGGAAACCATTAAAGCAAAGCATTATAAAGAGTCATCAGAGCAGGCCGGCGCAGTAGAGCGATACGTTGCATTGCGAGCTGCATTTCAGAAACATCCGCGTGCATTGGAATGGTTAGGCCAAATTGACACGCCTAACGAAAAAATACAGGACTGGAGAATTCGGGTTGCGCTCGCACAGCAAGATTGGTGGGCAGCCTTACATTGGATTGAAGCACTACCAGAAAGTGACCGGAATAGTGATCAATGGGTTTATTGGCGAGCGCGCATATTGGAATTGCAAAGTAAAACATTGCCAGCGCTGAGAATTGCATCAGAGCGCATCTATGCTGAGCTTTCCAAAGAACGTAGTTATCACGGGTTTATGGCTGCTGACCGAATGGGGAAATCGTATCAGTTGGAATCCGATCCCTTAAAATTCACGCCTGAAGAATTGGCTGAAATTGAAAACTTTCCCGGTATACAGCGGGCAAAAGAATTATTCCACTTGGGTAAGGTATTAGATGCCCGTCGAGAGTGGGCACATACAACGGGACAGTTCGGCAAACCGGCGCTGAAGAAAGCGTCTTTGTTAGCGAGTCAATGGGGATGGCATGATCGAGCAATATTTACTGTTGCAAAAGCATCCCATTTTGGTGATTTGGAATTGCGGTTTCCCATGGCTCACAAAGACATCATTGAGTCTCAAGCGAAGAAACAGGGTGTAGAAGCATCGTGGGTATTTGGCGTGTTGCGGCAAGAAAGTGGTTTTATGGCCGACGCGAGGTCTGGAGCAGGCGCCCTGGGTTTGATGCAGCTAATGCCGAGAACGGGTAGATTGACAGCAAGGCAACTTAAATTTCGAATTCGATCAAATCGAGAACTACTTAACGTGAAAAAGAATATTCGTTTAGGTGCTGCTTATTTAAGACGTATGCTTGATGAAAATGAAGGTAATGGCGTTTTAGCGACAGCATCATATAACGCTGGGCCATATCGTGTTAAAAAGTGGCTACCAAACCAGGATATGCCTTCAGATATTTGGGTGGAAACAATTCCTTTTACCGAAACGCGAAATTATGTACGAAGGGTAATGTCATACACGGTAATTTATGATAAAAAGCTAGGTGGGAAAACAGGATTAATGCCAACACGCATGCCTGATATAAAAGCTAGAAAAGCATTGGAATCATAAATGAATAAATTTTTAGTATCACTGTTGTTATTATTACTGCTGAGCCCAGTGCAGGCAGATGAGACACCTCTAATTATTTCAGTAAAACGTATTACAATGGAATCTGCGTTATTAATTGCGCAAGGCACTATCAATGCCTGTCGGAAAGAAGGTGTGCAAGTCAGTGTTACCGTGGTTGATCGAGAAGGAGAGCCCCAGGTGACATTACGCGACTCAGTTGCACCTACAATTTCGCTCACTATAAGTCAGCAAAAAGCTAAAGCGGCACTTTCATTCAATTTTCCAACGTCGGAACTTCAAGATAGATTCAAGAATCATGGTTCTGTTGCAAAAGTTGATGGCTTGATATTTTCAGCTGGAGGCATACCCATTCAAGCGGGTGGGCACATCCTGGGTGGTATTGGTGTGAGTGGAGCGCCTTCAGGCGAACTTGATGAAAAATGCGCCAGGGCTGGTTTAAGTGTCATATTGGATGACTTGGAAATGGCGGAATAAACGAGCCATTAAGAGTTTTACCTACTTCTCTTCACTAATTATTCAATCGCTTAAATACCTAAAATGTGATTGCCATAACATTATTCTTCAGCGATCTATGCATAATAGATAGCAGCCAAAATATAGGTTACTCACTATGAGAGACTCAAACTCGCATTATCTAATTGATCCTTGTACAGTGCTTTTCGTTTTCGTAATTACCATGGTAATCATAACTGGCGTTTTCCTGAATTGAAAATTGAGCAGCCCTATGTTGAAGGGCGGCTTATAAAACGCTATAAACGGTTCTTGGCAGATGTTGAGCTTGCCAATGGAGAAGTAATTACTGCCCATACACCAAATACAGGTGCTATGTTGGGGTGTGCAGAGCCTGGCAGTCGAGTATGGTTATACGATACGGGTAATCCAAAACGAAAGTATTTGTACTCCTGGGATTTGGTTGAAGATCTCTCGGGCAATCTTGTTGGGATTCACACCACACGAGCCAATAAACTCGTGCATGAAGCTATTGAGCATGGTGTTATCCCTGAGCTTCAAGGCTATTCTCAAATACAATCTGAAGTGAAATTTCACGATTCAAATACGCGGTTTGATTTTTTCCTAAGTGGTGGTGATCAGACCAAGCCCTGCTATCTGGAGGTTAAAAGTGTTACTGCCAAGCGGAATAATGCCACTGCCATATTTCCTGATGCCGTTTCCATTCGTGGTAAAAAACATCTAATAGCCTTAGTGGAAGCGATTCAACGTGGATATGATGCAGTAATATTTTTTTGTATCCAGAGAGAAGATGTACAAACCTTTTCGCCTGCTTCAGAGATTGACCCGGAGTATACCAGTGCTTTAAATCACGCGATTGAAGCCGGTGTTCAAGTGCTCGCATATAAAGTTAAAATATCACCCACAGAAATAGTTATAGATTCTGTGGTTCCTGTGCAGGTATAACAATAAATTCCAATTATGTTATAAAACAAGTTATTTCGGCAAGAAATGTGAGTATTCCTTACTAGTTGTATATTTTTCCATAAATAATAGCTTGCGAATTTAGCGCTTTATTGTGATCTAGCAAGTTAAAGCTAAATACCCATAGAAATGCCATGAGTCTATAACATTCACGTCATTAGGTAATATTTTGGTTGATACTCGGTGCTTCTTGATGGCCCAATTACAATGAAGACGAAGTTGATAAAAAGTCACTACCAGTTTTTAGTAAGAATGACTCTAAGCAGTCATGATATTGGGAAAAATGAAAGTCATAAATAAAGGATACAAGACGATACATATATTAGGATAGCTAAAACTTAACGTTATACGTTAATAGGCTTGTGGGTTTTACTGCAAAGTTAGATTTAGTCAAAAACAAAACTTGTTGATGGGGCAATTGTGAAGTGCTGAAGGTAAATATATGAAGATTGCTCTAGCATTATGCTGCTTGGTTTTACCCGTAACCTTGGTTGCTGATGAGTGGCCGCCAGCCTTGGTTAATTCAACCTTTCAAAGTTGTAATCAGGTTGGAGGGGAAACACAATGTCAGTGTGTTGTAATACGGTTGCAGGAAAAGTTTACGTTTGAAGATATGCGTCTTTCAATGAGAAATAAACTTGCAAAAGAAGCACTAAATCAAATGGTAAGAACGTTTAATATGAAGTGTTTAGAAGAGAGTTATAAAGCGGAAACATTTGCAATGAAAAAGAAGCAGAAACCCACAGAAAGTGGCGCCAATCGATTTCGCTAGTCACTTCTGGCATTCAAGTAAATCAGGTTTTCAGATCGTTTTTTTGTATAATACAGGATTAGCCTCTCTGAGAAATTCCGTGATTTCATTCGCGGGCTGCGGACGTTGAATAAAATAACCCTGGATACGATCGCACCCCATCTCGATAAGTAATGCTTCGCAAACTTGATCTTCAACACCTTCAGCAACGACCCGTAAATCCATGGCGTGCGCCATTTTTATGATTGATGTGACAATGGATAAATCATTGCTGTCATTTACCATATCCATAACAAACGAACGATCAACTTTAATTTCTTGTACTGGAAGTTGTTTTAGATTGCTTAAAGAAGAGTAGCCAGTACCAAAATCGTCAATGGATAATTCGATATTCATGCTTTCAAGTTTTTGCAAAACTTTCATAACATAATCAGTGTTACTCATTATGGTGCTTTCAGTGATTTCCAGGCAAAGTGCTTCAGGAATAAATTGCCACTTCTTGATAAGTTGAGATAAGTGATCAATAAAGTGAGCGTCCTGAATATCGTGCATAGAAACATTTACTGAAATCGATATATTTATACCGTCATCGTACCATTCACGCCATTGACTCATAGCTTTGTCGAGCACCCAGTGTGTTAATGGTTTAATTAATCCGGTGCGTTCTGCAATGGGAATAAATTCATCGGGTGGTATAAATCCTTTTTCAGGATGTATCCAGCGAGTTAGTGCTTCAACGCCAGTTATGTCTTGGGTCTTTGTGTCTTTTTGTGGTTGAAAATACAACTCCAGACCGTCATTAGAAATCGCCTTTTTAAATTCTCCCATGAGACTGAGCGAATCAGGGCTAGCAATATGATCTAGACTATAGTCAAAGACGCAATACCCGTCATGATGTTGTTTTGCATGATACATGGCGATATCGGCATGCTTCATTAACTGATCGTTGTTTTCTCCATGAATAGGATAGACAGCGACACCCAGACTCGCGGCAACAGGAAATGATAAGCCTTGTAACAGCACAGGTGGTTCGAGTGTATTCAGTATATTTTCTGCCGCCGTAATAGCACCATCAAGATCAGTTTTGGGCAATATAAGGGTAAATTCATCCCCGCCTAAACGACCGACAGTATCTCGTTTTCTCAATTTGTCAGATATTCGATTGCCGACTTCTATTAACAAAGAATCGCCACAGTCATGTCCCAGGGAGTCGTTTACTTCTTTGAAACGATTTAAATCCATCATGATAATGGTGAACGATTCATTCTCGCGCTTCGCATTTTGTATGGCACTTGATATTCTGTCTTGTATTAGTGCTCTGTTGGGTAAATTGGTCAGTGAGTCGTACAGCGCTAAGCGTTCCAGTTCCTCGTTAACGCGAGCAAGTTCGTGCGTACGATTTTCTACTCGATTTTCGAGTGTTTTATTTAGTTGTTGATGTTGATATAAAGCATCATCTTTTTGTTCAATGTTGGATTTAAGTGTCCCCATCATTTCATTGAACGAACGACCCAGCACACCGAGTTCATCGTTAGAAAATATACGAACACATTTTTCGAGTTTTCCTTGTTTAATCCGCATGGCCCCTTGCGTTAACTCAACAATTGGTTTTAAGGCGTAGTGACGAAATACCACGTAAATTAGCAAGCTTAAGATGATGATAATAGAAAGACCAATGAATAATTGATTTTGGAGACTCTGTCTGGTCTCCTTGATAATGCGTTTTTTGCTGATCCCAATCCGAATGTGAGCTAATGTTTTGGATTCAAAAATAATTGGATAGGATTTTGTAATGATGTCCTTTTTTCTATTAATATTATCTAATAAAGTAAGTATGTCTGATTGATCCAACCCAGATATGTACTTACTTTTTTGGTCAATGTGAGTTGTGATGGCGACACCTTCTGGAGATGTCACAACGGCGTAAACCACATCTCGGCTCTTGGTCAGAGTCGCCATATAATTGTTGAGAATGCCAAAATCGTAAGAAAGCACTGCATCAATACTGATGTGTGACGCGAATTGTATTAGAGAATTTATTCGCGAATCGAGATCTTTCACTAATTGCCTTTCATCTTGCTTGTAATTATATATTGCAGCAGAGCTGAGAGTGATAGAAAGTACAAGAACTGTGAGTGCCACAAACTTTCCGCCCAAGCTCATGAGCCAGGTTGACTTGTGTATGTTTGTGTCGTCGTTATTGTTCATAAGGGGGGATGAGATTGAGTTCGCTACTATTTATATTAATTTATTTTTATTGAGTTCAACCTGAATTGGATTTTCTGCTGTTAACATTTTGTGTTCTCTTTGTTTATGTGAGTGATGATTGACGAATCATATTATTTATACACTAATTTTATTGATCAAATGGTGGAATGCGTAAAGTGGTTAGTACATTAATCAAGGGTTGAATCGGTTGTGGTTTTACAAAACCTTTTATGTTGACCGACTTTGCCACATTCATATCAGGCGTAATTGCAAGCGCTGATTTTTTTGTTTGATTCATGAGTTGGGCTTCGACGTCTTCACCAGCAATGAGAAACCACTCAGGATAAAGCGCAGTGCTGTGAACCTGTGGATATTGAGAATCTAATACCTGGTCAAGAATAACAAAATCAGAAAGTTTGATTTTCCCTTCCCTATCAAGTTGTTCTAGTATTCCTGTACGGACAAATCCTGCATCTGCGTGGCCTCTTAGCACACCTTCAACGACATAATCTTGTGTTTTAGCAGCACGTAACCAATTAAAATAGTTGGAGCCATCTATGCCTTGTTGTAGCAAATGGTAACTCTGAAAAATATGCGCCCCTGCCGACTTTCTAATTTTAAAAGTGAGCACACGTTTGTCTTTTAAATCTCGGATATCCGTAATACCGGCGCCTTTTTTTGCAAAAATAACTCCACCAAATTGGTAACCCGACGGCTTATGCAATGTTGCAAGAAATCTGGCTGATGTTGTTTTGTATATCGTCGCTGCGATTGTTGGATTGGTCAGTAGAAAATCAATTTTGCCATCACGTAAGTAGGGCAGGTTATTAGGATGGTCCAGCGGCACAATTTTAAACGCTTTCCCTGTTTTTTCAGAAAAATATTTTGCTAGTGGGGCATACCTTTTATACGTGTTTTCGAAGCCTCTTGGAGAAACGACACCCAGGTAAATTTGCCCATCTTTGTGGCCCCTCAAAGATCCAGCATTTATTCCCATGGATTGTGTTATCCACAGGAGGCTGAGTAAAAAAATAGCAAGATTTTTCAAGTAATTAATCTCTTAGGCTTTCAGGCCGAATTGACATATTTAGGGTGTTGCTTGAAGCGTTTAACGGCAAGTCAGGGAAAATATTGACAAGTTTTTCAAATCGGCTGAATTTTGCTCAGATTGCCAATTTTCGGGTTTAAAACCAGCCAGAAAAGTTTATGTAAATTTGTTGAAAATCCCTGATGTTTGCTGGTTAGTGTAAGGATTGGCCGGTACAACGATGGGTGGGCATTAGTTGGTGGTGCTCTAAGATTCCACAATAGCGTTATTGGGATTGAATAGGGAACATCTTATCAGGGTTCAATATACCATTAGGATCAAATATCTCTTTGATGCCTCGCATCAATGCCATACTGTTGGGTGTGATTTCTCGATCAACAAAATCACGTTTTTCAATGCCAACGCCGTGCTCGCCTGACAACGATCCGTTTAACTGAATGACCAAGGAAAACATTTCATCTAAACATAACTCGGCATTTTTTTGTTGGGTCGGGTCATCGGGGTCTGTTAACAAATTCACATGAATATTACCATTGCCAGCATGGCCGAAGTTAACGATTTGAATTTGATGTTTTTCACTTAGCAGCGTTAGGCCATCAATTAGTTCGGGTATTCTGGAGACAGGCACTACCACATCTTCATTGATTTTTTTCGGTGCAACCTTGCGTAGTGCAGGGGACAATGCTTTACGTGTTGCCCACAAATTATCGATTTCTTCTTGTGTTTTCGCTTCGGTGAAGGACATTAATCCGTCATTTTTTGCAGCGTTATGTATGTGCTCAACACCTTCACTTAGTGCTGATTTTGGTCCATCAACTTCAATCATTAACATAGCTCCGGCATTTTCTGGGAGCTTCGCTTGTGAGTAGTCGCGGATCATGTCTATGGCATTGCCATCGATAAATTCCAACGCGCAAGGTGTAAATGCTTGAGCCATAATACTGGAAACCGCTTGTGCAGCTGTTCGTATATCGGCGTAGATGACTTGTAAAACACGTTTACTTTCTGCCAATGGGGTTAATTTTAAGGTGGCTTGGGTAATAACAGCTAAGGTGCCTTCCGAGCCTACAACTAGTCGCGTTAAGTCTAAACCAACAACGCCTTTAGTGGTTGCTGTTCCCGTTACTATTTCTTTACCGGCACCAGTGATAGCCGTTAATCCCAAAATATTCTCTCTCGGTGTTCCGTATTTTACCGCACGTGGTCCTGCAGAGTTATAAGCGAGATTTCCTCCAATTGTGCAAAAGGCTGCGCTGGTGGGGTCGGGTGGCCAGAAAAAGCGATGTTCCGCAGACGCGTTTTGCAGTTCTTGATTTGTAACCCCTGGCTCTACAATGGCCACGCGGTTTTTTGGATCTATTTCTATTATTCGATTCATTTTTTCTAGAGATAACACAATGCCACCACGTAATGGTACCGTGGCGCCCGTGGTTCCGGAGCCACGACCGCGAGGAACAACATGGACTTTGTGTTGATTACACAAGGTTAATAATTGTTGTACCTGAGTATGCTGAGTTGCAAATACAACGGCATCCGGCAATTGGTGCTTTCGACTATTGTCGTAACCGTAAGGCCAACACTCAGACTCCTCCAGCAAAATATCTTTTGCAGGGAAAACATTTTGTAATTCGCGAATTAGTGTTGAATTGAGTTTGTTATTCATCTGATGTCATGCGAATTGCGGGTTGTAAGACGTAAGGTTGGACAGAAAAGGTATCTTCATCTTCCAGTGTGGTAGGTTTGGCAACTTTTTCTTGTTGTTTTGGTTTTATACGGGCAACGGCAGTTAATTGCTGATCCAGTGAATTATCTCTAGCTTCAAATAGAGGGATAACTTGATCAACACCATTGACAGATTTTGCTAACTTTAAAATTTGTTTGGCTTCCTGATTGTTAACGATACCCATGAGATATACCGTTGTACCAGAGGTGACGACTTTGCTTCGTGTTAACAAACCCTTTCTAACAATGATGTGACTCTTCACTTTACTCGTAATCCATGTGTCATTGGTTCGGTCGGCCGACGAGGCGAGTTTTTTTACTTTAATTTCGTCGATAACTTTTTTCACACCACGCATACGGTTAATTTTATTAACAATAATTTGTTTGCTTTCCTCATTTAGCGTTTCGCCCACTACGAGCACGGTTCCGTTAAAACTTGTCACTGCAATATGAACTTTTTTGCCAAACGTTTCATGAGAATAAATAAAATCAGTTGCTTGAATTTCAATAGCCTGGTCTTCAAGGAGTTTGTCAGGCGCGCGCCGATCGGCAGCAACTGTTGCACCTGCCCCCGCAACTGTGCCGGCAACGATGAGTGGCGAACATCCACTTAAGTGATAGCTGGTTATGAGTAAGACGGACACTAAAATGATGTTTTTCATAAGGCAATACTCTCAGTTGGTGGTGTCAAAAGCGTTTTTAATCCAATTAATATCCTGATTGTGAATGGATATTACATCAAAGCGACAGGCTTTGTTAGACGAGCAGCGGCTCTTCTGCAGATAGGATTCGGCAGTCCGAATAATTTTACATTGCTTACTGGCTGTTACTGTCTCGTAGGGTAAACCATGCGATATTGATTTTCTAAATTTAACTTCAATAAATACCAAAGTACCTTTGTCTTCAGCGATGATGTCGATTTCACCTAAACGGCTTCGGTAGTTTCTTTCAATAATCTTTAGTTTATTATTTTGCAGGAATTTTTCAGCGGTTGATTCAGCTTGGTCGCCAATAGTTTTGGTGGATGTTTTGTTAAATATCACAATTAATTGCTGATTCTGGCAGTCGCAGGTAATAGTCGTGGTTTGCCTTTTTTGAATTTGGCCCAACTGAGTTCACGTAAGATTTGGTTATGTTCATTCATGTGAAGTTTGCCAGTTTGTCCCATCAATCGAGATTGACTGTTTGCACGTAACCAATTTAAATAATTTAAAATAAAGTAAGCGTCATTGCCGAAAGCATAAAAACGATTAAATTGCTTACTCTTATTTGGCCAGGTACGGTAGATTTGCAGTTTTGTATTGTTGTTTTTTGTGGTGGTTAAGGTCCATGGCATGTCGCCAACAATGAGGCTGTTAAGATCACGGTCTTTCTTTCGATTAATTTTCCCCGAGAAACTGTGAGATGTGGAATAGATGGGTAATGTCGATGCGTGAAAAAAATCGAACTGAGGTGGAATTAAGCGTGCCTGTCTGGGAAAGGCAGCCATGAAGATGAAATCAATATCTTGCCTGCGACGTGCTTCAAAGCGAAGTTTCGTGCGAAATAATTTGGCGAGCTCTTGTTTTCGCTTATGACTCTTGTCGATGGCAAGCAAGGTTTTAATGGGTTTGGAAAAATCGTTTTTCTTTGGTTTATAACCGCTTTCTGCAACAATTTCGCCGCCGAGTAATTGCCATTCCTCTTTAAATGCTGTTGCGACACGCATACCCCATTTGTTGTCGGGAAAAATCACAGCTGCTCGATTATGACCATCTTGCCAGGCGCGTTGCGCAGTTTGTTGCGCCTCTTGTTCAGGAGATAAGGCAAATTGATAAAAATCTTTTGCGTAAAAATCCTGATTTTCCAATTGATTTAATACCAGAGTAGGTACATTTACTTTGACGTTTTTCGTTAACACTTCCACAGACTTTTTTCGCAGCGGGCCGACAATAATATCAGCACCCTCGTTGATTGCCGTTTGATAAATGTCAGTGATAGATTTTTGTTTATCGGAAGTGTTGTAAATTCGAATAACCGGTTTACCTTCAGCTGTGTCATCTGCATAATAGTTTGCCATAAATCCGTCGCGCACGGCGCTAGCTGGTTTTTTGTAAGGCCCGGATAAAGGTAAGAGCAATGCAATGTTTTCAATACTGAGTTGTTCGTCAGTTTGTTGGGGCGCTAACGATGCGATGATTTCGTCACGAATATGAAGGTGTGGATTCAGCTCTCGCCAAGAGGCTAATTGATTGCCTAATCGAAAAGGGTTGTTAGATTTCTTTACAATGGAGGCGAGTTCAAACCAGGCTAGCTTTGAGCCAGATTGTTCCTTATTGCTGAGTTCTGACAATTCTTCTTCATTGAGTAGCAATAATCCTCGGATTATGGCTTGTTGATTACTAAGCGTCTCAGCTTCATCCGATAACAAAGGTTCCAATTTCAAACGAGTAAGCGTTGCTGCTTGAGTTTTACCTGCCAGGTCATAGATTGCAATGATCAACTCTAAAGCATCTTTTTCAGAAGTAAATCGACCATACTCTTCGCTTTCAAAATATTCTAACCATTGAAGGCTTTGTTCCGCAGAGCGTTCATTGACGGTAATTTTTGCGTTTAAATAAGCGTAGTGGGCAAGTTGTTGTGTATTTAATTCAGCAGGGCTGATTTCAGACAGCAGATTATTTGCCGCATCATAGGCTTTTTGTTTTATCAACAAATTGATGCCTTTCAACTGCAGGGTTTGACGTTGTGGGCTTGTTGTTTTACTCGCAATGGTTAAATACAACATGGCGGCTTCATGATCTTTGCCCAATCTTACCAAAGCTTCAGGATCGTCCATGGGTACTTCTACTTCAGTTGGTTCAGTGTCGGGAGTTGGAAATTTTTCGAAATCAACCTGCTCTTCGGTGGTGGCGCAGCTGATTAATAATAAGGCTATGATAGCGAGGTAAAAATTGGTCTTTATTTGGGCGTTCACGAAAAACAAAATCCTGACATTGAATTAAACATATTTTAACTCGGATGAGTGGTTGTTATACAATGAAACTTACACTTTTACGCACTAAAACATGAAATAGTTGCATCTCATTTCCTGTTGCCGTTTATTTTCCAAGTAAGACGATGGCAATTTGCCCAGTGTTAATTTTAAATTTTCGCCTTTAATCAGAGTGCAGCTTAGTTCAGATTACGGGTCATAGCCAAATCTTCGGAATTTATTGGAGTATAAATGTCATCAGATCCTGGAAAAATCTATGTTGTTGCGACGCCTATTGGCAATTTATCGGACATGTCGCCACGAGCTATCGATACCCTGAATTTGGTTGATTTAATACTTGCAGAAGATACTCGCCACAGTTTTCCTCTTTTGCAGCATTTTAAAATACAAACTCGATGCCAGGCATTTCACGAGCATAATGAAAAACAATTATCTGAACAATTTTGCCAACGCGTGTTAGCAGGTGAGTCGCTGGCCATTATATCTGATGCTGGAGTACCGCTAATTAGTGACCCTGGTTTCCCGTTAATCAAATTGGCGCATGATTACGCGATAAAAATAGAACCCATACCTGGTGCATGCGCGGCTATTACAGCACTTTCTGCCTCCGGTCTGGCGACAGATAGGTTTAGTTTTGAAGGATTTTTGCCCCATAAATCATCCGCCCGAAAAAAAACGCTTCAAAGTTTAGTGGATGAGCAACGAACCCTGATTTTTTATGAATCACCCCGTCGAGTACTTGAAACCCTGGAAGATATGTATGAAGTGATGGGGGGAGATCGACAAGCTGTACTGGCGAGAGAGCTAAGCAAGTTGTTTGAGACCATTCATAAGGCGCCGTTAAATAAGTTATTAGAATTTGTTTCAAACGACAAAAACCAGCAAAAAGGAGAAATTGTTTTGTTATTGGCGGGCAATACCGAGGCAAAAACCCAGGATGCGATCAGCATTGATATTCATCATTTATTATCAACCTTGCTTGCAGAGTTGCCACTAAAACAAGCGGTCAAGTTGGCCAGTGAAATTACAGGACATAAGAAAAACCAGGTTTATCAAGCTGCCTTATTACTAAAAGATAGCAATTCATAGATGGCTCAATTCCATAAAATACCAATTTAGTATGGCGATTATTTCAACAAGACATGTATAATATGCCACGAGTCGGCCAAGCAGTCGCTGTTATTTTTTAATAATGGAGGAAAGTCCGGGCTCCAAAGGGTAGAGTGCCAGGTAACGCCTGGGAGGCGTGAGCCTACGGAAAGTGCCGCAGAAAATATACCGCCAAAACATTTTCGAATATTTTGGTAAGGGTGAAAAGGTGAGGTAAGAGCTCACCGCATCGGTGGTAACACGCGATGGCAGGGTAAACCCCACTCGGAGCAAGACCAAATAGGGAAGTATTAGCTTAGCTATGACGCGTGACCCACGTGACTTCCGGGTAGGTTGCTTGAGGCATGTGGCGACACATGACCCAGATGAATGACTGTTCATGACAGAACCCGGCTTATCGGCCGACTCTCTTTTTCTTTTTTCTGATTGTAAATCAAATACGCAGTGTTGGTCTGTATTTTGGTTGATAAATCACCTCATCTCCCCCTTTTTGCAAATAATTTCCAATAATTGAATAAATATCAAAAGGTTCGGGTATTTATGTCGATAATACTTGTACTGACAGCCGCGTATTGGTCACTTAAACGGAATTATTTGGACTATGTTTTCGAAACTATCAACGATCATAATCGACTCAAACAAGGTTACACGAAAAACCTTGGCATCGATTATTCGGCACAATCTTGATATTAAAGATATTAAGATGTTCGAGAATGTAAACCTCACCTTGAACTATGTAAAAGAAGCACAAAAGATTGACCTTGTCTTTATCGACCATGAGTCAGCGAATGAAATGGTTTTTGATTTGGTGGATAAGATTAATGAGACTTTTAGTGATAAAAAAATTAAATTTGTATTGATTGCAGGTAATACAAATAAAGATTATCTCATGGAAGCGTCTACCCGGGGAATATCCTCATTTATACTGAAACCGTACAATTCCGCGACCGTTGTAAAGAAAACAAAATCCTTATTTGCTTCAAAAGCTGCACGTAAATCGCGGCGATTAAAAATCTTTGATGTGATTGATGCAAAAATGGCGTTTGAAGAAGGTCAGTTTAAATGCACACTTGTTGATATTAGTGCCGGTGGTTGCCAAGTGAGGCTCAGCTCATTTGAGAAAAAAGGCGTCGAACTTTTTGACATAGGCAGTATAAATATACCGAATGACGAGGTTGATATCTCACTTGCCTTTGAACTTGTGCGATTAGAACAAGACATTGGTTCAGAAGAAAAATGCATGCTCGCAGCATTGAAGTTTCAGCCGCTTGACCAAGAAAAAGCAACTGGATTTGCTAAACTTTGGGCCGCATTACTGAGTCACGGTAAGCAAGAATAGTTGATCTCCTCGATCTAATTTTTCAAAGATTATAAAGAGTAGTTAAAAACTTATCTAATTAAGAAAAAGTGATTTATCAATGTCTGGATTAAGATTGATAATAATCATAGAGTGAGTTTTAGCAATCGCAGGATCCAGCTTTGAAAGTGCGATAATGGCATTTTCCAGTTGATTATTGTCTCCCGCTTGTTCAACAGAATCGGCAATTTCAGCAATTTGTTTGGCGCCAATGGTGGCGGCTATGCCTTTTAATGAATGACCCAGTTCTGCCACTGATGCCATATCACCTATGCGTAACGCATCAATGATATTTTTCTGGTAACTCAAAAACTTATCGGTGATATCCAATGTAAAATTGGCAAATTCGTTTTCGAGTGAGTCTTTAATGCTATTAAATTGCAAGTGATCGAGTATTTCATTTTCAGGTTGGCTTGTCTGCGTTTTCTGAGCATTAATGCTCGGAGTCACCTCGGTTTGTAACCATTTGCTGACAACAGTTCGTAAGTCACTTTCTTTATAAGGCTTAGACAGAAAATCATCCATGCCTGCTTGAAAACATGTCTGTTTGTCTTGCTCACTCGCTTTAGCTGTTAACGCAATAATAGGGATGCTGGACTTGCCATTAGGCAGTGACTTAATGTGTTTTGTCGCTTCATAGCCATCCATGACAGGCATTCTACAATCCATAAAAATGATATCGAAATTTTCTGATTGGACTTTTTCAAGCGCTTCTTTACCGTTATCCACGATTTCCGTATCCAGTCCAATTTGTTTTAGCATGGTGTTTAGGATAACTTGATTGACTGTAATATCATCTGCAATTAATGCCAATCCTTCCGTATGTATGGTTTGTTCCGTTTCATCCATTTGGGAATGAGAGTCATGTGAAATATAAACCGCTTTTGTTGCATTATCACCAATGGACTGTGAAGTAACAAATGCTTTGGTTAATAACGAACTGGAAATGGGTTTACTAACAAAAACATGAATACCTGCATCACGCAGACTTACGCTGTTATTGCAATTGCCGGGGGCTGTGAGCAGAATTATAGGTGTGTTCTTAAGTCTTGGTATTTTTGTTACAAGCTGAGCAGAGTCAAGGCCATCTAAACGATCCTGGTTTTCATCTATCAGGATAAAATCAAATTCTAGACCCCGAGCGATATAATGCTCAATTTCTGCTGGGCAAGTTGCAGTGCTTACGTCGAGTTTCATCGATGCCAAGGTGTTATGCAAACTTGAATGTGGGTAGTGCTTATTGGCGATGAGTAAACATGTTTTTCCGGATAGTGGCGGTTTGCTTGACTCTTGTAAGACTTCAAGTGGTAATGAAAACCAGAACTCTGATCCTTGTTTTTCAGTAGATTCTACACCAATTTTGCCATCCATTAACTCAACCAAGCGTTTGGAAATTTGTAAACCCAGGCCTGTTCCTCCAAAGTCCTGGCTAATACTTTTATCCACTTGAGTATAAGCATTAAATAGATTGTCTTTGGCGGTTTCTGGAATGCCAATGCCAGTGTCTTTAATAGAAAAATGGAAAAGTGTAATATTTTCATGGAAGCTTGAATTAACTTCGAGTTCTACGTGACCAGAGTTTGTGAATTTAATTGCATTGCCAAGAAGATTAATTAGAATTTGTCGCAGCCTGCCTTTGTCGACAAGTACGCTTTTGGCATCTGTTGCTTGATAGCTGAGAAAAATATGTAAATCTTTTTCTTTGGCTCGTCCTGCGAGTAAATGACAAATATCCAAGCATAAATCTTCGAGATTAACATCTTCTTCAACCAATTCGACTTTGCTAGCTTCGAGTTTTGACAAATCAAGAATGTCATTAATGATCTGTACTAATGCATCACTGGAAGACAGAATGGTATTAACATATTGCCTTTGCTCTAAATCCAGCGAGGTTTTGTTGAGAATTTGCGCCATGCCCATGACAGCATTCATGGGTGTTCGAATTTCATGGCTCATGGTTGCGAAATATTGATTTTTAGAGGTTGCGGTTTGAATTGAATCTGTCAGCCGTTGTTCCAGTTCTGATTCTCGCAATTTTTCCGCGCTAATGTCTGATAGAAATAAACCTAATGTTGGTTCATTGGTGTTTTCCGGGAAGTAGCTCGTTTCCCTGATCCAACGTATTTTTTTTTCATGTTCAATAGGATATTCGTAACTCCAGCATCTATTTTTTTCAATATCAGCGTTAGTTTTATCTTCAATGTCAGTTTTTACATTTGACAAAATAAATGCGCGAAAATCCTGTAGAGATAAGTTCTTCTGGTGAGCTAACGTTGGAAAAAATGTACTTGTTTTATCACCTGCTAAATAAATGACTTGCTGATTGCTCAAATTAATTTGAATAATGACGCCAGGAAAATGTTTGGCAGCAATTGTTTCGTGGCTTTTATCCATTTGTCACTCTGCGTTTTTTCTGATGTGTTCTTGAGGTAGGATAAAGGTGAATGTGGCGCCTTTATGCGAGTTGTCTTCGGCGAAAATATTTCCGTTATGATCTTCGATGATTTGTTTGCAAATAGATAAGCCGAGGCCGGTGCCGCCAGCATGAGTATTGGTTTTGCTGGATTGAAAAAATCCCTCAAAAATGCTGTCAAGTTCATTCTCTGGGATGCCCACACCATTGTCAGAAATGGAAAAAGCCACACCGTCAACGTCGCGATCATCTGGGTTTTCTGTATCCACTGACAGTGTTGTCTGTTTGATTGAAATTTGAAAGTTTTTATCGTTATGTGAGTATTTGACACAGTTTGATAACAAGTTATCGATAACTTGCATAATTTTTCCAACGTCGACAGAAGTTTGTGTGTTTGAATCATTTGATTCAACACTGATGTTTATCTGGTTGCCATCATCTCTACTGTTGAGAAAATCTTCAACAGCTTTTTCAGTTATGTCTAATAGTGATACGTTGGAATAACTGTATTTCATATCGCCGGCTTTAAATTTAGATAAATCCAACAGATTATTGATGAGTGACATTAATCGTTTGCCGCTATCATTAATGGCACTGTAATATTTCTCCATTGCTTGTTTGTCACAGAGTTGGACTTTATTTGCACCCAATGCGGAGAACGACAAAATTGCGTGAACTGGCGTCCGTAGTTCATGAGACATATTGGCAAGAAATTCAGTTTTAGCATGACTTGCTGCTTCTGCTTTTTCCTGTGCCTTGGTTTTTTCGTTCATGAGTTCAGTTTGTTGTTCTTCGTGTTGACTCAATGCTAATGCCATATTATTAAACGACTCGCTTAGTGAGCCGAGTTCATCCTTGGTGTTTACCTCGATTCTTGAATCCAGGTTTCCATTGGAGATAGATTTTGTTGCTGCGCTCAGACGTTTAACTGGAAGCAATATAAAATGAGACATTAATAAACCCGCAACCAAGGCTGCGGTTATTGAAATGATGGTCCAGGAAAATATGGTCCCTATGGACTTTTCTACCGCTAATTTAATTTCATTGTGTTTTTCTATGACCTCAAATCGTTCATGTACAATTGCTTCATTAATTCGAGAAAACAAAATAATTTCTGAATCTTCAAATTGTTCCTTGGCGGTCATTAAGGTTGCCTTAGAAAGGTTTTCATTTCTCATGGCGAGAATCGTTTGAGAATCAGTCAGGAATTTTTCACTTTGTCGCAGTATTTCTCTAACGTAAATTGTTTCGGCATGGAAATAAGCCGATATCAATTGATGATAGCGAACAAGTTGTTTTTTGTAATTTGTTACTCCCAGGTGAATTAGCTTCAATTCCTTTTCGCTTTGAGTTTGGTCATCTGAATTATTAGTAGTGTAGGAATCGATAAGTAATAGTTCATTCGTGGAGGCACTGATGCGCAATGCGGCTTGTTTTAATTCGTTAAGCGTTTCAACCACCGGTAGAGTTTCGGATTCAAAGCTTTGGATTTCTTCTTGTAGTTGATGAATGGCATTGATGCCATTGTAGCCAGTCCCAATTACAAACAGGCCAATTAACAAAAAGCTGGCAATTAGTTTTATCCGTAAATTCAAAATTTAACGCCCAGGTTAAAAAATCGATAGCATCCAACGCTTGAACAGGTAGGTTAATAAACGCTTTGCCGCTCACAGTTAGTTACGGCATTTATTAGGAATTATTGAATTCAAATTGCAAAAGAAGTGACCTATGGAGGGGGGTGAAGGGCTGTGTAGATGGTGTATTTATGGCTAATTTGTCACAGCAAATAGCTTAATCGTTGAGCGAATATTAGAGCGCAGCGTTGTTTTAAGTGCGAAACTTATGCGTGTCGTAAGTGCCATGTAAGTGAGTACAAACTCATATATTTTGCATTGAAAGTGAGTGCGTACTAACTCAATAAGCTGTATTTTGTATAAATTAACCTTTTTTTCATTTATTTTTCATCTTGTCGGTAGTTATAAGGCCTTGTTTATACAGGGCTGAAATTTTAATCGCCCCAATATTTCTTTGCAGTTCACATGAGGATCGCCTTGTAACCTATTGATGTTAATTGATTATGTTGTTCTGGAGTTTTGAGGTACTCTAGCGCTTATACACAGAGTTAAGTCCTTGACGGTATATCTTTTGCTGCTATAGTGTTACAAAGTGGTTAATTGTGGGCAAAAGTGGAAAAATAGTGGTATCTGGTGCGTTTCGCGGAATAAGTCATTTAAATCTTGATCCAAAAGGGCGGTTAAGCATGCCCGCAAAATATCGAGATGAAATCATGGATTGTTGCGATGGAAACTTGATCATGACGGTTGATTTTGACCTCTGTCTTCTTTTGTATCCCATTGAGGAATGGTTGCCAATTGAGAAAAACATAGCAGCATTACCTTCATTAGACAAGAAGGCGCGCGCGTTAAAACGATTTCTTATTGGGTATGCCACTGATGTGACTATGGACAAGAATGGTCGATTGTTGGTTCCGCCACCATTAAGAGAGTTTGCCAAATTGGATAAGCAAACCGTGTTAATAGGTCAGGGCAGTAAATTCGAAATTTGGGATTTGGAGCTGTGGCAGAAGAATACAGAAGTTTGTATTGAAGAAAAAATAAACAAGGATGATTTGATTGGTGATCTTGGAACTTTGTCGTTCTAAGAGATGACGAATACTGCGCATCAGTCTGTACTATTTGATGAATCGGTGTCGGCATTGTGTATCAAACCTGATGGCATTTATATCGATGGGACATTTGGCCGAGGCGGCCATTCTAAAGCGATTGTGGATAAGTTGGGATCAGATGGGCATTTGTATGCCTTTGATAAAGATCCAGATGCCATAAGTTTTAGTGAAGCGTTTTTTGATCACGAAAGCAGGTTTAGCATAGTGCAGGATACATTCGCAAATATTAAGCAGCACGCGCAGAATTGGGGTATTGCACACAAGGTAGATGGCATTTTGCTGGACTTGGGTGTGTCATCCCCGCAGTTGGATGATGCTAGCCGGGGTTTTAGTTTTTTACGAGAAGGCCCTTTGGATATGCGCATGAATCCAGGCCAAGGGCAAAGTGCCGCTCAATGGTTAGCAGAAGAAAAAGAAGCAGAAATTGCTCGTGTTTTAAAGGAATATGGTGAGGAGCGCTATGCCAAACGCATAGCTAAAGCCATTGTGTTGGCGAGGCAAGAGACGCCTATAAACAGTACAACGCAGTTTGCAGATATTGTTGCAAAAGCACATCCGGCTTGGGAAAAACATAAACATCCTGCGACCAAAACCTTTCAAGCTATTCGGATTTATCTCAATAAAGAGTTAACTGATCTACAAGATTTTTTAAATCAATCACTCGATGTTTTGGCGCCAGGTGGACGCTTGGCAATCATTAGTTTTCATTCATTAGAGGATCGAATAGTAAAACAGTTTATTCAGAAGAAAGCTAAAGGTGATGATTTCCCCGTTGATATTCCGGTGACAGAAGATCAATTGAATAAGACATTGCGTAAAGTGGGTAAATTGATTACGCCGGGAAAAGATGAAATTGCGAACAATCCACGTGCTCGAAGTGCGCGGCTACGTATCGCGGAAAAATTGTCATGATTGCAGTGATTGAATCAGTAAACCGTAGAGTGATGTTGCTCGCAGTATTGTTTATTGCGGTTCTGGTTGCGGCAATATCCGTTGTTTACACCAAACATTTGAATCGAAAATATTTTGTGCAGCTTCAACAGCTGGATAAACATCAAGATGAAATGAACGTTGAATGGGGCCAATTACAGCTGGAAAAAAGTACCTTTGCTTCCAGTAGTGAAATAGAAAAATCTGCCAGAGAAAAGCTGGGTATGGATCAACCCAAACGCAAGGAAATAATAACGTCAGTACCATGAGTAAAACTGAAACACCACAATTAGGTCAATGGCGATATTTGTTTGTACTGTTGGTTATATTAATGGTAGGGATTTTTCTTGCCTATCGAGCGCTAAATATTCAAGTGCTTGATAACGAATTTCTAAAAATTCAGGGTGATGCTCGGCATCTAAGGACTATCGACCTGCCTGCGCATCGAGGCATGATTCTCGATCGTAATAACGAGGTCTTAGCTGTTAGTACACCGGTAGCATCCGTTTGGGCAAATCCCAAAACGGTACCATTAGAACATGAAAACCTTAAACAATTGGCAAAGTTGATCGATCAGCCGGTTGGTGATGTTCGTCAATTATTGAAAACGAAAATTAGCAAAGGTTTTGTCTATTTGCAGCGTCGCATTAATCCTGAGGTAGCGACTGAAATTAGATCTTTAGATATTCCTGGAGTCTCTATCCTAAAAGAATTTCGTCGTTACTACCCTATGGGAGAAGTTGCTGCGCATGTGGTCGGCTTTACCAATATTGATGACGTTGGTTTAGAAGGTATTGAACTGCAAGCCAATACGCAATTGAGAGGAATTCCCGGAAAAGATCGCGTTGTCAAAGATCGTATGGGGAGAATCATTGATTCAATTAATTTGATTCGGCCGCCAAATGCGGGTGATGATATTAAGTTGAGTATTGATAAACGTTTGCAATACATCGCTTATCGTGAGCTAAAAAAAGCAGTTGATGCCCACAAAGCAAAATCAGCCAGCTTGGTGATTCTTGATGCACACTCGGGTGAAGTGATGGCCATGGTTAACCAGCCGGCATTTAATCCAAATAATTATGCAGTGAGTGATATTAAAAAGTATCGCAATCTGGCAGTGACGGATTTAATCGAACCAGGATCAACCATAAAACCCTTTATTGCAGCCGCAGCTTTAAAAACACGACAATTCAGCCCGCATACGCCAGTGAGTACCTCGCCGGGTTATATGCGAGTGGGTTCAGCAACCATAAAAGATGTTCATGATTATGGGCAGTTGGATTTGTCGGGTGTTATTAAAAAATCGAGCAATGTTGGAATATCCAAAATTGCATTGGCTTTGGAGAAAGAAAATTTGTGGGAGACTCTATCCGACTTCGGATTCGGAGAAGTCACTAACAGTAATTTTCCAGGGGAAGTGCAAGGCTATTTACCGTTTTTTGGGGAATGGAAACGTTTAACCCAAGCATCATTGTCTTTCGGTTACGGAGTATCAAGCACACCTTTGCAACTCGCTCAATCCTATGCGCTATTTGCAAATGGTGGATATTTAAAACCGGCAAGTTTGTTTCGAGTAGATGAAACGCCTGAAGGCCAGCAAGTATTGAGTGAAAAAGTCAGCACAAGTGTTTTAAACATGATGGAGGCTGTGGTATCGCGAGAAGGAACTGCGCTTAAGGCAAAAATTCCCGGATATCGTGTTGCTGGTAAAACTGGAACCATTAAAAAACTCGGTCCCCAAGGTTATCTGGATGACAAATATTTATCAATCTTCGCCGGAATTGCTCCCGTAAGCACGCCAAGGTTTGTGGGTGTTGTTGTGTTTGATGAGCCCTCAAACGGTGATTACTACGGTGGTAAAGTCGCGGCGCCTGTTTTTTCACAAGTGATGTCTGAAGCTTTGCGTTTATTCAATATCCCGCCTGACGAAGGTTTGCCCTCTGATGTGCAGATGGCGAAATTGGAAGGTGACTTATGAATGCCAAGAAGTCACAAATGATGGCGAGTGATCTATTACAAGGATTCGCTGAATATTTTAAAGGTACTGATGTAGCGATATCGGATTTATCTCTGGATAACCGACAAACTAAAGCTGGAGATTTATTCCTGGCCTGTCGGGGTGCGTCCGTGCATGGCGTAAAATTTCTGCCAGATGCCATCGCGGCTGGCGCTGTAGCTGTTGCGATAGAAACAGACTCTGAGCAGGAATTTCAAGAGATTGCCAACAAGCACCCGTCAATTGCGGTTTTTGCAGTGAGTCAACTTACTCAGCACTTGGGTGCTATTGCGGCAAAATTTTATGGAAATCCTTCACAGAAATTAAGACTGGTTGGAATAACAGGCACTAACGGTAAAACATCTTGTGCACATTTGCTTGCTCAGTGCTTGGATTCAGTAAATATGCCCTGTGGCATTATGGGTACCTTGGGCGCAGGTTTATGGGGAAATACTCAGCCAATAACGCATACGACACCCAATGCAGTTGACGTGCAACGTTGGCTTTGGACCATGTTAAATCAAAAGGCTGCTTATGTGGCGATGGAAGTTTCTTCCCATGGATTGGAGCAGGGTCGTATAAATGCCTGTTCGTTTGAAATCGCAGTATTTACCAATTTAACCCGGGATCATTTAGATTATCACGGTGACATACAGTCATACGGTAACTCGAAGCTTAGGTTGTTTCAACGACCTGAGTTGACAAAAGTTGTCGTGAATCTAGATGATCCCTACTCATTGACAATCATCGAGCAGCTTGCAGATAACGTGGAAGTTGTGGGCGTAACCTTAGATCCAACGCTCACTGTTGAAGGTGTTAAAGTCGTACTTGCAACAGAGATCATATTGCAAAACGAAGGATTGGCTTTTAACTTGGAAACTCCGTGGGGGAAGGTAAGTATCCAAAGTAAATTATTAGGCAATTTTAATGTTAGTAATTTGCTCTGTGTTATTTCTGTAGCCTTGTTACTTGATATTCCTTTGCGTCAGATTGTTGAAAAAATCAAAACCGCTACTGCGCCGGCTGGTCGACTAGAAACCTTTGTTACTCCGGATTCTCCACTTGTTGTGGTGGATTATGCGCATACGCCGGATGCTTTAGAGCAGGCTCTATTAACTTTGCAGGAATACGCTAAAGGCAAACTATTTGTTTTATTTGGTTGTGGTGGCGATCGAGATCAAGGCAAGCGGGCAGAAATGGGTGCGCTCGCAGAACAACTTGCAGATGTAATCTGGTTGACAGATGACAATCCTCGCACCGAAAAATCTGAAAAAATTATTGGCGATATTTTAACTGGCGTGCAAAATCCACAGGCAATTCATGTAGAGTCCGATCGTAAACGAGCAATTGAGAAAGTGATTTCAGCGGCCAAGTCAAAAGATGACGTTGTGTTGATTGCCGGAAAGGGGCACGAAGATTACCAAATTATTGGTGAGAAATGCATTGAATTTAGTGATCGAGAACTTGTGGCAAAGTTAGTTGGAGAGGCAGCGTAATGCATGCATTGCGATATTACAATCTGGCGAGTGTGACAAAAGCCGTTAATGGTACATTGACGGGAAATGATAATGTGTTCAATGGTGTAAGCACGGACACCCGGAATTTGATTCCGGGAGATTTGTTTGTTGCGCTGAAAGGTCCTAATTTCGATGGGCACGAGCATTTGCAAGAAGCGGCAAACAAAGGTGCAGTCGCGGCCGTTGTTAATGAATTGAATGTCAAACTTTCTTTAACGCAAATTAAAGTCGAAGACACTCAGTTGGCGTTAGCGGCAATGGCTAAATCGCGTCGAGCTGCATTTAAAGGTCAAGTAATCGGTTTAACCGGAAGTAATGGAAAAACCACCGTTAAGGAACTGATTGCGGCCATATTAAAACGTAAAGGCAAAGTGCTGGCTACTCAAGGTAATTTTAATAACGACATCGGTTTACCACTAACCTTATTAAGAATTGAAAATGATGAAGCCTTTGCAGTGATAGAAATGGGTGCTAATCATTTTGGCGAAATCGAGTTTCTAACGGATATTACTCAGCCCGATGTTGCTTTGATTACAAACGCAGGTGCCGCGCATTTAGAGGGGTTTGGTGATGTGCAAGGTGTTGCAAAAGCCAAAGGCGAAATTTTTTCTGGTTTAAATGAAAATGGTATAGCCATTATTAATGCAGATGACAAGTACGCAAGCTACTGGCAGCAGACAGCAAAAAATGTTCGGCAAATAAAATTCGGCATTGACGCGGAAGATGCAGATGTAACAGCGACGAACATACGCGTTGTAGATGGCCTCACAGAATGTGAGCTCGTGACGCCAAAAGATTCAATCAAAGTAACGTTACCCATTGGTGGTCGCCATAATGTTTCCAATGTTTTGGCAGCAGTTGCTGTTGCTTATACCCAGGGTGTTGATATTCAGGATATGAAGCGGGCACTTGAGCTATTTACACCTGTCAAAGGTCGCTTGAATTTCCGTAAAAGCTTACGCGAAGCCATTATCATCGATGATACCTATAACGCCAACTACGATTCCACATTAGCAGCGGTGAATGTGCTTGCTGAACAGCAATGTCGCAAGATTTTAGTCTTGGGCGACATGCTGGAGTCTGGTGATGAGGCTGTAAAATTACATGAAGATATCGGTAAGCTCGCGAGGCAAAAAGGGATAAATGAATTGCTGACATTTGGCGAGTTAAGTCAAGCGGCGTCTGAGGCATTTGGCCATGACGCGCAACATTTTTCAGAGAAGGCACAATTAATTGATTACGCAGAAAAACAACTTGGTGAGAATGTCGTGATTCTTGTTAAAGGGTCACGAGGCATGCGTATGGAAGAAATTGTTAATCGATTGGTTTAGTGGAGTAAAGTTTTAAGTGTTATTTTTTATTGCTGATATTTTATCTGAATATTATTCGGGATTTAACGTATTTCAATACTTAACATTACGAATAATTTTGGGTGTGTTAACAGCATTAATCATCGCGTTTGTTGTAGGGCCGGTGATGATTCGCAAGTTACATTTGCATCAAATTGGGCAGCCAATTAGAGATGATGGCCCAGAATCGCATTTATTAAAAGCGGGAACTCCTACTATGGGAGGCGCTTTAATTTTGGTTGCGATGGCAATTAGTACGTTGCTTTGGGCCGATTTAAGTAATCGATTTGTCTGGGTTGTGTTGCTAACGACTGCCATGTTTGGCGCAATTGGTTATGTGGATGATTATCGAAAGCTAATAAAAAATAATCCTGAAGGCTTGCGGGCAAAAGAAAAATATAGCTATCAAACTATTGCCGGTTTTTTAGTGGCAATTTTTCTCTATGCTACGGCGCAGTCGCCAGCGGAAACACAATTGATGGTGCCTTTTTTCAAGAATGTGCAAATTGATATGGGTATCTGGTACATCGTGTTTACCTATTTGGTTGTTGTGGGTACCAGTAACGCGGTGAATTTAACGGATGGACTGGATGGATTGGCCATTATGCCCACCGTGTTAGTGGGGGGAGCATTGGGTTTGTTTGCCTATGTTACTGGCCACGCAAAATTTGCTGAATACCTGACTATTCCGAATATATCAGGTACCGGCGAGGTGGCGATTTTTTGTGGTGCCATGGTAGGTGCAGGTTTGGGTTTTCTTTGGTTTAACACATATCCTGCGCAAGTATTTATGGGAGATGTTGGTGCTCTGGCTCTAGGTGCTGCACTCGGTGTTATTGCCGTCATTGTTCGGCAAGAACTGGTTTTATTTATCATGGGTGGTGTTTTTGTTATTGAAACGTTGTCAGTGGTTGTGCAAGTGGCTTCGTATAAATTAACGGGCAAACGCGTGTTTCGCATGGCGCCAATACATCATCATTTTGAATTAAAAGGTTGGGCAGAACCAAAAATTATCGTGCGGTTCTGGATTATTACTTTAATCCTGGTTTTGTTTGGCCTGGCAACGTTAAAAATTCGTTAATTGGATATTTGTTAATAATGACACTGTTGGCTTCGCAGATGACAAATAAAATAAAACAAAAAAAACTCGTGTTTGGTCTTGGTCAAACCGGGTACTCCTGTGTCAGTTATTTGGTAAAGCAAGGTTACGAAGTCGTGGCGTTTGATACTCGTGAACAGCCTCCCTGTCTGGAAAAAGTTTATTGTGATTTTCCTCAAGTGGATGTGTTTTTAGGTGAATTCAATTCAGAGCTAATGTTAAATGTGAGCCAAATAATTGCTAGCCCCGGCATAAGTCTGCAATCACCTGAGCTAAATACCGCGAAAAATAACGGAATTGAGATTATAGGTGACGTGCAACTATTTGCAGATCAGGCAAAAGCGCCCATTGTTGCTATTACTGGATCAAACGGAAAAAGCACAACGACAAGTCTGGTTGCAGAAATGTTTGAAAAAGCTGGCCGAAACGTTAAGGTAGGCGGCAATATTGGAATTCCCGTTTTAGACCTGCTCGAGCAGGAAATACCTGATGTTTATGTTTTAGAGTTATCCAGTTTTCAGTTGGAAACAACCCAGAATTTAAGGTCAAGAATTGCTGTTGTACTTAACATCTCCCCTGATCATATGGACCGATATAATAGTCTTGATCATTATGCCCAAAGTAAAATGCACATTTATGATCAAGCAGATATCAAGTTAATTAATGTTGACGATGCCTGGATAGCTGCGCATTTTAATTTTGAAGATTCCCACACAAGCTTTTCACTGGGCACCCCGCTCGAAAATTCGTATGGTCTAAAAAAATATGATGATCAAGAGTGGATTTGTCATGGGGACGAGAAACTTATTCCCTGCTCTGACATTAAATTACAAGGCCGACATCAGTTGTATAACGCCATGGTTGCATTGGCAGTGGGAGACAATTTTGGTTTGTCTTCTAAGGACATGTATCAGGTTTTACGTGAATTTGGTGGTTTAGCACACCGGACTCAGTATGTGGCTGAGATCGATCAAGTGGTTTATATCAACGATTCCAAAGGCACGAACGTTGGAGCGACAGTGGCAGCAATATCGGGCATGGAAAAACCCGTTGTATTGATTGCGGGTGGTGAAGGTAAAGGCGCAGATTTTTCAGAGCTTAGAGATATTGTCAAAAATAAAGTGCGTCAAGTGATACTCATTGGCCGAGATGCCGGATTGATTGAAAATACCCTTAAAGACCTGGTGCCTGTGATTCGGGCTGTTAACCTGCCAGCAGCGGTAACGCAGGCAAAGGAAATTGCACAAAGCGGAGAATGTGTATTGTTCTCGCCAGCATGTGCCAGTTTCGATATGTTTGATAATTATCAACATCGAGGCGATGTTTTTGTAAAAGCGGTTGGGGAAATGAAATGAGCAGTAAAACCGCTAAATTAAATATTGGATTCAATAATTTTCTAGAACGGCGTCAGTACGATCGACTGCCCGTTGACCCTGTTTTACTTATTAGTACTTTGGCCTTAATCGCCATTGGACTGATTATGATGACGTCAGCATCAATTTCATCCGCTGATAAATTATATGGCAATTCATTTTACTATTTCGAGCGACAATTGCTTTATATCGTTTGTGGTTTGGTTTTAGCGTTTTTGACCTGGAAAGTACCATTGTCAGTTTGGAATACCTTGCGACCCTTACTATTATTGGCCGGATTAATGTTACTTGCTGCGGTGTTAATTCCCGGGGTTGGACAAACTGTTAATGGCAGTACACGTTGGATTCGTTTGGGCAGCATAAATTTTCAAATTTCTGAAATTATAAAAGTATTTATTGTCATTTTTCTCGCAGGTTATCTGAGTAAACAACAGCATTTAATTAGCTCATCGATTAAGCCAGTTTTCGTTCCTGTCTTGCTCTTATTGGTTGTGGCAGCCTTGTTATTATTAGAACCTGATTTTGGCGCGACCATTGTTATTTTTGCAACAGCACTAAGCATGATGTTGCTTGCTGGCATACGTTTACGATTTTTTGTATTTTTTATCAGTTTAGCTGGTGCAGCGTTCTTCCTGCTTGCATATACCTCGCCTTATCGGCTGGAACGATTGATCTCTTTTATGGACCCCTGGGCGGATCCGTTTAATAGCGGTTTTCAGTTAAGCCAATCATTGATTGCCTTTGGTCGGGGTGAATGGTTCGGTGTTGGGTTGGGGGAAAGTGTTCAAAAGCTCTTTTACTTACCGGAGGCGCATACGGATTTTGTGTTTGCGGTTATTGCAGAAGAACTCGGGGTAATAGGCGCTTTATTTGTTATTGCACTTTATACCTGCATCACCTGGCGCGCATTAAAAATTGGCCGTGCTTGCCAGAATTTGGGGCAATATTTCGCAGCATATCTCGCATATGGAATTGGTAGTTGGTTGATATTTCAAGCTTATGTCAATGTTGGTGTGAATATGGGCGTATTGCCGACCAAAGGTTTGACTTTGCCCTTAATGAGTTATGGCGGCAGCAGCATGGTCATGTCATGCATTGCGCTTGCGCTGTTAATGCGTGCGGATTACGAGTTACGTTATCAGTATCGTGAAAAAACCAAAGAGCGTAGGGCAAAGGCATGAAACAAGTACTCGTAATGGCAGGCGGTACTGGTGGACATGTTTTTCCCGCGTTGGCGGTGGCAGAGGCGTTAAAAAAACGTGGCGTTGCAGTCACCTGGTTAGGTACCCAAAATGGTTTGGAGGCGGATATTGTTCCTAACGCCGGTTTTGATATTGATTGGATATCGGTGAAAGGTTTACGTGGAAATGGAATTCTGGGATGGATTTTAGCCCCGTTCAAACTATTGTATGCGGCATTGCAAGCGCATCGTGTGATAAAAAAAAGAAACCCGGATTTGGTGATTGGGATGGGTGGTTTCGTTACTGGGCCTGGTGGTTTGATGGCATATCTCAATAAGAAACCGTTGTTGATTCATGAGCAAAATGCAATTCCAGGCATGACTAATCGATTGTTGGGTCGTATGGCTACCACTGTATTAGAAGCGTTTCCCGGTTCCTTTGAGCAAAAATATCATGCGAAAGCCATTGGAAACCCGGTGAGAGAAAACTTGACACATATAGACCCACCAGCCCAGCGGCTTGAAAAGCACGGGCCTCGACTGAGATTGTTAGTCATTGGTGGCAGTTTAGGAGCGATGGCACTAAATATCGTATTACCAAAAATTCTCAACAAAATGCCGGATGTTGATTCGCTAGATGTTTGGCATCAAACCGGAAAGCGACATTTTGTTGCAACTCAGGAAGATTATGAAAAACATCATTTAAAGGCGAGAGTGGAACCCTTTATTGACGATATGGCAAAAGCCTATGATTGGGCAGATATCGTATTGTGCCGATCAGGCGCGTTAACCATATCTGAATTGGCATCTGTGGGTGTCGGTTCGATATTGGTACCGTTTCCACATGCGGTCGATGATCATCAAACGAAAAACGCAGAATTCCTTGTTAAGGCTGATGCCGCTGTATTACTGCCTCAAAATGAGTTGTCTGTCGATACACTCAGCGAAATATTGAAAAAGTTTATCAATGACCGACCTCGGGTTTTGAAAATGGGTCAAGCTGCTTTTGGTAAGCGACAAATAAATTCCGTTGATCAGGTAATTAATCATTGTACGGAGTTAGCAAATGTTTGAGCGCATGTTTGCCAATCAGCGTAACTCCAGCGATATGGAGCGCAGTAAACATGTGCACTTCATTGGCATTGGTGGCGTGGGTATGAGTGGTATCGCAGAAGTATTGTTGAATTTAGGATTTGACGTATCGGGATCTGATTTAAAAGAAAGCCAGGTCATTAATCATTTGTCTGCATTAGGCGCCCAAATTGCGATTGGGCATGATGAAGAAAATGTTAGAGAAGCGGATGTTGTAGTCACCTCCAGCGCGGTTGATGATAGCAATCCGGAAATTGTGGTCGCAAAAGAAAAACGAATTCCCATTGTGCCGCGTGCCGCAATGTTGGCAGAGCTGATGCGTTTTAGGTATGGCATTGCAGTGGCAGGCACTCATGGTAAAACCACAACGACCAGTCTAGTTGCTAGCGTTATGGCTGAAGGTGGATTTGATCCGACTTTTGTTATTGGTGGAAAATTAAATAGTGCGGGTAGTAATGCGAAACTTGGTGAAAGTCGATACCTGGTTGCAGAAGCGGATGAGAGTGATGCCTCATTTTTGTTTCTGCAACCCATGATGGCGGTTGTTACTAATATTGATGCTGATCACATGAATACTTATCAAGGGGATTTTGATCAACTTAAAAGAACGTTTATTGAATTTATTCGGCATTTACCATTTTATGGATTAGTTGTCATGTGCATTGATGACGAGATAATCGAAGAATTGTTGGACGACGTGTCTCGTCCTGTGAAAACTTATGGTTTCAGTGAAAAAGCAGATTATCGTGCTTCAAACATAGAGCAACACGAGACAATCACGAAATTCACGGTTTCAAAACCGGATAACGCCGATTGGTTAAATGTGACCTTAAACTTGCCTGGCAGACACAATGTACTAAACGCCATGGCTGCAATAATCGTTGCAAATGAATTGGGTGTCAGTGATGATGCGATTAAAAAGGCATTAGAAGAATTTGAAGGCATTGTTCGTCGTTTCCAGCTTTATGGCGATTTGAAATTTGATAATGGCAAAGTGTTGTTGATTGATGATTATGGTCATCACCCCAATGAAGTTGAAAGCATGTTTAATGCAATTCGAGAATCCTGGCCGGACAGACGGTTAGTTGTCATATTTCAACCACACCGTTATAGCCGAACCCGGGATTTGTTTGAAGATTTTGCCAGAGTGTTATGTGATCCAGATGTTTTACTGTTAACAGAAGTATATCCCGCGGGTGAAACCCCGATACCGGGTGCAGATGCAAGAAGTTTAACCAGAGCCATCCGGGTACGTAGCGGTAACGAACCAATATTCATTGAATCGTTTGAGTTACTGCCAGAAATATTGGCAAACGTATTAGAAGACAACGATATTTTGTTAACACTGGGTGCTGGGGATATCGGGACGGTGCCGAATTATTTATTAGAAAATTTTGCAAAAGCGTCATAAATGGAACTGAACACAGAAATAAATTTTATGAGTAGCCACATTGAATCACACATACGCGGCGAGTTATTGAAAAACGAGCCCATGAAAAAACATACCTCATGGCGTGTTGGTGGTCCTGCGGATGTTTATTTCAAACCTGTGGATATCGATGATGTTGCAACGTTTTTATCTCAGCAGTCTGGAGATGATCCGATTTATTGGGTAGGGCTGGGAAGTAATTTATTAGTGCGAGACGCGGGTATTCGCGGGACCGTTATCAGTACCAGTGGTTTACTCAATGGTTTGGAAGTGTTGGAAAATAATTTGGTTCGTGCTGAAGCCGGTGTTGCTTGCCCTAAAGTAGCCAAATTTTCAGCTAAGCAAGGTTTGATTGGGGCTGAATTTCTTGCAGGAATTCCTGGCACTATCGGGGGTGCTCTGGCAATGAATGCAGGGGCTTTTGGTGGTGAGACCTGGAGTAAGATCGTTGCGGTTGAAACATTGGATCGAAAAGGCAGACGCCATCAACGGACACCTGAGGAATATGAAATTTCATATCGCCATGTCAATGGACCTGTCGATGAATGGTTTATTTCGGGAATTTTTCAGTTCACAGAAGGTGACGGCACACAATCGCTAGCTGATATGAAAACCTTGTTAGACAAACGAAATGCCAGTCAGCCCACCAATCACCCCAGTTGTGGATCTGTGTTTAGGAATCCACAAGATGATTATGCAGCTCGGCTAATTGAAATGGCAGGGTTAAAAGGTTTTTGTCTGGGTGGTGCGTGTGTCTCAGAAAAACATGCAAACTTCATTGTTAACAACGGCAATGCAACGGCCGCTGACATTGAATCTTTAATTGAAATGGTTGAAAAAAAGGTTGCCGACCAGCATGGGATTAACTTAATCCGTGAAGTCCACTTTTTAGGTGACGCGCATGAGCACTAAAGACTCAATTGGAAAAGTCGCCGTGCTAATGGGGGGGACTTCCGCCGAGCGAGATATATCCTTAAAGAGTGGTGCGGCGGTATTGGGTGCGCTTCTGAACAGCGGTGTTGATGCTCATGCAGTGGATGTGGGCAAGGACGTCATCACACAGTTAACGACAGGTCACTATGACTGCGTCTTTAACATGCTTCACGGCCGGGGTGGCGAAGACGGAGTTATACAAGGCGCGTTAGAACTATTGGGATTACCTTATACCGGTAGCGGTGTTATGGCCTCAGCGCTGGGAATGGATAAATTAAAAACCAAAGAAGTTTGGGTTGCCAACAATTTGCCAACACCAGCTTATTATGTGATTGATGAAACAACGGAACCCGATGCGGTATTGGCACATTTAACATTACCCATCATCATTAAACCCATGCACGAAGGTTCAAGCATCGGTATGAGTAAGGTGTCGAACAAAGCTGAGCTTCCTGCAGCAATGGAAAATGCTCTGAAATATGATCATCAGGTATTAGCTGAGCAATGGGTTGATGGCAAGGAATACACGGCCGCGATTGTGGCAGAACAAACGTTGCCATTAATTTGGCTTGAAACACCGCATACCTTTTATGATTACGAGGCCAAGTATTTATCAAATACAACGTTATATCATTGCCCCTGCGGATTGGATGCAGAGAAAGAACAAACGTTACAAACATTAGCTATGAAAGCCTTTAAAACTGTGGGAGCAGCGGGTTGGGGACGAGTGGATATGATGATGGATAATGCAAGCGGTGATATCTATTTGATAGAGATTAATACCTTGCCGGGTATGACAGATCATAGCTTGGTGCCCATGGCTGCGAAACATGCAGGAATTGATTTTAATCAATTAGTCATGAAAATATTAGTAGAAGGTTTGCGAGTAAAGTAAATGTCTGAATCGGCTACGCATACACCTGAAGACGTTAATGAGAATATTCATTTCTCAGCACTGGACATTTACAAGCGAATTTTGTGGATTGCATTGATGTTGGGTGTTTGCTACTTGGCTTTTTATCAGTTTAGCCGAAGCGATGTATTGCCCATTCAAGAAATTGAAGTAAGCGGTGAGTTTAGCCAATTGGAGAGCAAAGATATACGGCCAATCGTGGCTCGTGGTGTAGGTGGTAATTTCTTTACTCTGAATGTTACTACCATGTATCAAGAATTATTGGGATTACCCTGGGTTGAAAAGGTATGGGTGCATCGCATTTGGCCCGATACAATTAAAGTAAATTTGCAAGAGCAAAAACCGTTGGCAATTTTGAAAGACAAAGGGTTGCTCAATAGAAACGCTCAGGTATTTAGCAAAGACTCGCGAGAATTTTTAGGTGAGCTACCTGTGTTTATCGTTGCAGATAGTTATGTATCTGTTTCAGTAGAGCAATATCAACGAATTGCTAATGTGATATCAAGTATCAATTTGGGAATCAAAGAGTATTATTTTGATGAGCGGAAGTCGCAGAAAATTAAATTATCGAACGGCATACTAATTAATCTTGGAAGAGTGGATGTAATGCAGCGTTTGAAGCGATTTGTTAATGTTTATCCGATGTTTTTTCAACAAAAAGCAAAAGACATTAAAACAATAGATTTACGTTATACCAATGGATTTGCAGTGAGTAGCAATAATACCTCTGCGAAGTTATACCAAAATTTTGTTAACTATGTGGCCTAAAAAATGACGAAGCCTGTAGAAAAAAATATCATTGTGGGGTTGGACATTGGGACATCCAAAGTGGTGGCCATTGTCTGTGAAGTTATCGAAGGCGGCAAAGTTGAGATTATCGGATTGGGTTCTCACCCATCTCGAGGGCTGAAAAAAGGGGTAGTCGTTAATATTGAATCAACCGTGCAATCCATTCAGCGCGCGGTTGAAGAAGCTGAACTCATGGCCGGTTGTCAGATAAATTCCGTTTACACAGGTATCGCTGGCAGTCATATACGTAGCCTCAATTCACACGGTATTGTGGCGATTCGCGATAGCGAAGTCACGTCCAACGATGTGGCCAGAGTGATTGATGCTGCTAGAGCCGTCGCTATTCCAGCAGATCAGAAGATATTGCATGTGATTCCACAGGAATTTGTGATTGATAATCAAGACAGCATAAAAGAGCCTGTGGGTATGTCGGGTGTACGCCTGGAAGCGAAAGTCCATATGGTGACTGGTGCAGTCAGTGCGGCGCAAAACATAATTAAATGCGTCAAACGTTGTGGATTGGATGTGGATGACATCATTCTTGAGCAATTGGCATCAAGTTACTCAGTTTTGACAGACGATGAAAAAGAGTTAGGCGCCTGTATTGTTGATATTGGTGGAGGAACGACAGACATTGCAGTGTTTACCGAAGGTGCGATTCGCCACACAGCAGTAATCCCCATTGCAGGCGATCAAGTTACCAGTGACATTGCTGTTGCTTTGCGGACACCAACGCAACATGCAGAAGACATAAAAATGAAATATGCGTGCGCGTTGACACAAATGGCCACGCCTGATGAAAGTATCGAAGTGCCAAGTGTTGGTGATCGTCCTCCAAGGCGTTTGGCTAGGCAAACATTGGCAGAAGTGGTAGAGCCACGCTATGAAGAATTATTTAATTTGATTCAAGCAGAATTACGTCGCAGTGGAATGGAAGATATCATTGCTGCGGGTATTGTATTAACGGGTGGAAGTTCAAAAATGGAAGGTGTCGTTGAACTTGCTGAAGAGATTTTTCATATTCCCGTGCGGTTGGGCACACCTCAATTTGTAACTGGCTTATCTGACGTTATTAAAAATCCCATTTATGCAACTGGTGTGGGGTTATTGTTGTATGGACAACAACATCATGATCAAAAATTTCAGGAATTTTCTGTAATGGATGATAGCCGAGAAGGAATTTGGGCAAAGATGAAAGCCTGGTTTAAAAATAATATATAGCCATGTAGTAAAGGGCGATTGAAAGATGAATTTAAACTTTATGTAACTCAGTACGGCGTAAGGAGAAAGGCAATGTTTGAAATGATGGATACTGATGCACAAAATGCAGTTATTAAGGTTGTCGGAGTTGGTGGCGGCGGTGGTAATGCAGTTGAGCATATGTTAACGGCCAATATCGATGGTGTGGAATTTATTTGTGCAAATACAGATGCACAAGCGCTGAAAAACTCAAATGCAAGGACCGTTTTGCAATTGGGTTCAGATATAACCCGCGGCTTAGGCGCAGGGGCAAACCCTGACATTGGTAAGAAAGCCGCATTAGAAGATGAAGACCGCATTAAAGAAATGTTGGTTGGATCTGATATGGTTTTTATCACTGCGGGCATGGGTGGTGGAACAGGAACGGGCGGTGCGCCGGTTGTTGCAAAAGCTGCACGAGAGTTAGGTATATTAACTGTGGCAGTTGTAACTAAACCTTTTCCGTTTGAAGGTAAAAAGCGCAAGCAAATCGCTGAGCGTGGAATTGAAGAATTGAGCCAATATGTTGATTCTCTCATTACCATCCCCAATGGAAAGCTGTTAACCGTGTTAGGTAAAAATATTACCTTGCTTGATGCGTTTAAAGCGGCTAACGATGTATTGTTAAATGCGACACAAGGCATAGCAGAATTGATTACTCGTCCCGGTTTAATTAACGTCGACTTTGCCGATGTCAAAACGGTAATGTCAGAAATGGGTATTGCGATGATGGGTTCAGGTTGTGCTACAGGAGAAGAACGAGCACGTGAAGCAGCTGAAATCGCAATTGCAAGTCCACTGTTAGAAGATGTGAACCTTGCAGGTGCCAAGGGCATTTTAGTCAATGTAACAGCCGGCCTCGACATGGCAATTGGTGAGTTTGAAGAAGTGGGTAATACCGTTAAAGAATTTGCCTCTGAAAATGCAACGGTTGTTGTGGGTACGGTAATTGATCCTGAAATGAGTGGTGAATTGCGGGTAACAGTTGTTGCCACTGGTATTGGTGACTGTGCTGAACAAGTTATTCCGCAGCCTGTTCAACTGGTTAAGAAAAATGATGGCCAAGTGGATTATGATGCGCTGGATCGGCCAACGGTTATTCGCAACCAGGTTGTGAATGCAAATTACAATACAGCAGCACCGACACCAGAAAGCCAGGACTTGGATTACCTTGATATTCCTGCCTTTTTACGACGGCAAGCAGATTAATTTAAGGCTTATCGCAAAATAGAATGTGATGTAGTCCTATAACACGGAGACCGAGCGAAAATAGGAAATGCAATAGCTGATTGGGTTGTGATAATTGTGTGATTTTTTGTTGCTATGTTATTTCAATGAAATGGCTAATCCTGTTTTTGCTAATGGTAAGTTCTGTATGTATATGCCAAACAATGGTATTTGCGCAATCCTGGGAGAGTGGTGAGCGCCAGGTAACATTGATTGAGCTATATACTTCAGAAGGTTGTAGTAGTTGCCCGCCTGCCGAGGCCTACTTCAACCAACTGAAAAACAGAGCAAGACTCTGGAAAGATTATGTCCCGGTTGTGTTTCATGTTGATTACTGGGATTATCTTGGTTGGAAAGATATTTACGCCAGACCTGAGCATGCCTTACGCCAAAGACATTATGTTGCTCAGGGAGGCGTAAATTCTGTTTATACTCCCGCGGTATTATCTAATGGATATGCCTGGCGCTGGTGGCGTGTAAATTCCGAAGTTTCTGTCAGTGAAAATATTGTTGGAAATTTAAAACTTTCCATCAATGATGGCGAGGTGGATGCTTTTTTTAATGCAAAGCAAACGTTACCCGCATCATTCTCCCTGAATGTTGCACTTTTGGGGATGAATATAAATTCAGAAATTCACAGTGGCGAAAACGAAGGAAAAACAGCAGAACATAACTTTGTGGTTTTATGTCACGCGCAACACAGCTCGGATAATTTGCATTGGAAGTTTACTTTTAATTGCAATTCAAAACTGAGTCTTAGTGAGCGTTCATTAGTTGCGTGGATTACACCTGTTGGGCGGCTCAAACCTATTCAAGCCGTGGGTGGTACCTACAAATCCGTTAATTATTAATACCATAGGGCAGGAAACTTCGATCACTTTCATTTCTCTGGTCCTAGGGAAATTTATTCTATTTCAAAATACGGTTGAGTGACAATCCTAGATTCCGCAGTTGGATCAATAGTTTGCATTATAAAGTCGAATTCAACTGCGGATTCTAGGATATGAATCAGTACATTAATACTTGCGCTATATCAACCTGTCTTACTGGAAACTTGAACAAATGCAACTTGTTTAAGTTTCGGCATAAAACATGCGTTTATAGGAGTCCAAAGTTTAATTTATCCAGCACTATTTAGTGATTTAATAATGCCAATAAAAAGCATAAAATTTCTACTAGTCATCGTATTGATTGTTTTTAGTATCTCTCTTCATGCTCGGGAGTCGGTATATTCTGTGGGTGTGGTTCCACAGTTTGACTCTAGAAAGGTATTTAAGATTTGGAATCCCATATTAAAGGAATTAGAAAAATCCACGGGTTTAATATTTGAATTGGTAGGCTCTCCCAATATTCCGGAGTTTGAACACAAGTTTCAAGCAGGTGTCTTCGATTTTGTATATCTAAATCCGTTCCATATGTTAGTTGCAAAAGTAGCGCAAGACTACCAACCATTAGTTCGAGACCATGGTCGAGCGTTGAAAGGAATTTTGGTGGTAAGAAAAGATAGCCAAATAAATAGTGTTAAGGAATTGGATGGCAAGATTGTGGCATTTCCTGCACCGAATGCCTTAGGCGCATCTTTATTAATGCGAGCGGAATTGGAGAATCTTTTTGGCATTAAAGTGCAGCCGAAGTATGTGAAGAATCATAAGAATGTTTACCTAAAAGTCGTCAGAAAAAATGCCGCAGCAGGCGGTGGTGTGAAACGTACTCTAGTTGCGCAACCAGCACGAATTAAAGATGATTTACGAATCATTCACACAACGCGAGAGGTTGCACCGCATCCATTTGCCGTTCATCCTCGAGTCGCAAAAGAAATACAAGAAAAAGTTCGCGCTGGTTTATTGAAGATGGGAAAGACTGAAGAATCCCGACGTCTACTCAAGCAAGTGCCCATACGAGAAATTGGTGAGAGCAAATTCGAAGATTACCTTATTTTGCGAGACTGGGGGTTGAAGAAGTTTTATGTAAAATGAGGGTTTGTGCTGGCTAATTAATCTCGATAAAATAGTGAGTATGAATCAGATTTTACCAAAAGCTGTAGCAGTTGTGTTATTTGTCGGGCTTAGTTCCTGTGCAACAGAAGACGAGTTTGACCTAGGGATCTCTACTAAATTAGAAGGCATCTATTCTTTAGATAGTTTCCACAAAAACCAAATTGGATGCGATTCCATAGGAGATTCGGTTTTAGAGTCAGAATCAGATAAATTTTTTCTCCTGAAAAATAGAAACGTTTTTGGTTTATCTATTGTAACACTTGTATCTTGTGAAAGTATTGACGAGTGCAGGTCAAGCAACACGCTCATCGATAATGATGGATACCCTAGTAATTCCTATAATTACACCTTTTCATCCGGCAGTGATGATGTGGGGCTCATTGGCCAAGCATCTAACGCATACCCCATTCTTCAACCCGAAGCTGGTGGCCCCGAGTGCACAGGCAAACTAGAGAATAAATTGCTGACCGAAGTTAGTGATGGTTCATTGAAAATGACCAACAAAATTACATTAGCAGATGCTTTTAATAAGGCTAGCAATGGTTTTTGCTCACCAGATGATGTTCCACAAGCGGCAGAAGATAATATCTGTGGCGAAATGCATACGCTAAAAGGAACGTTTTTAGAGAATATTTAATGAATTTTATTGTGAAAGTTAGCGCCGAATCCTGCATATCCATAATACAAAATTCGCCCTGCACTGATAGTCGAAATTTTACATTAAGATTTATAATGGGCTTTTATTGCTTAGTGTTACAGTGATAGCCTTCTTAGAAGAATAATTTTCAAAGTAGAATTTTGTCGGCATCTCGGACGTTCAGATTATTTGAAAATTAAAAACTTTCTAAAGGTAAAGTAGAATTGCCGAACCAGTTTTCTTTCAACAAGAAAGTCCAAAACGTGTGTTCGTAGAAAAACTGACAACTATAGACTAAACATTACTCTGCATTATGATGCATCTTCCCAAAATAAAATATGGTGTATCCCCAATTATGCTACTCGGCACTGTCGTGTCTCATCATAAAGGCATCGTAAATGTATAAGCTGCCGTCTCCATTATTTTGTTGGCCCTCCAGATTTCCGTCTGTGGCACCTGTTGTGAAGAAATTACCATTTTCATCAACGGCAATTCCGTTGCCAAAATCCATGCCTGCTTCGCCATACTGCTTGGTCCAGTCGTGGATACCTTTGGTATTGAATTTCATTATGAAAATATCTTGTTCACCATTATAGATGTTGTCGTCAAGCGCGCCTTGTGTTTCTCCCGTGATGAAAACATTCCCCTTAGCATCAGCAGAGATACCGTAACCGTAGGTAAATGTTCCACTAACGCCACGTTGTCGTGTCCATTGCATGCAACCGTTAGTGTCATATTTCATGACGATAACGTCGCGCCAACCTCGTTGATGATTCTCGAAAAATTTACCGCTAGTATAACCAGTGATATAGATATTGTTATTGGCATCAAGCGCGATGCCAGTTCCAACTTCTTTGTAGGTGTTAATTGTTGTTGGGTCAACCTGCTTAGTCCATAATCTGACACCGCTAGTGTTGTACTTGGTTATGAAAATATCTTCATAACCATCGGCTATATTCCCATCCAATCCACTATTGGTAACCCCGGTTACATAGACGTTTCCTTGGGTATCGACGGCGATGGCATTGCCCTGGTCGTTTTCCACAGTACCTGGTTGCACTGTCCACTGCAAAACGCCACTTGAATTATATTTGGATATAAAAATATCAAGGTTTCCGTGTGGGGCATTATTGACTTCATCAACTGGATAAACCAGATTTGCCGAGGTTGATCCGGTAATATAGATATTGCCCGCAGGATCAATCGCTACTCCATAACCAGTTGTGCCAGCGGCTTGCTTTGACCATTGTGGATCCAGGACGCCTTCGGTGCTGTACTTTGAAAGTAAAATTCCATTTCCAGTGATGTAACTATTGCTAGCCGTGTCAACTGCGATATCATTCGCAATTTCTAAACCTGCTGTACCTTGTTGCACCGTCCACAATTTTACGCCGTCAGCATCGTATTTTGTGATGAATGCGTCGAAACTTCCATTGTAAGTATTTCCATCCAACGCGCCACCTGTACTGCCCGCAACATAGACGTTTCCATTAGTATCGAACGTTACTGCCTGACCTTCATCCATTTTGGGAGTACCCATTAAACTCGTTTGGTTGAGTACCTCAGGACAACCGATACAGGCAGAAGGTCTGGCAGAAACTTCATCAGAAGGTAAACTTTCAATTCCGGGTATCACCGCGGTAATAAGGTATGAGTAACTCATTTTGTTTGTGCGTTCGGTATGCTCATAAGAACCACCCGTAACGCCACTGATTTTATTATCAGATGTTGTAGCGCTATCATTTTCACTCCAGTAAATATTATAGGAATGTGCATTACTCACTTCATGCCAACTTAAATTCACCTGGCCGTCTGCTGCGGTGGCCTGAAGATTTCTCGGCGCAATAATCTGTGGTAATTCCTGTGGACATCCAGGGCATCGGTATTCACTAAAATATATATTGTTAAAGGAATTCCAGCCCAATAAAATTGTGCCTTCATTATCCATCTTCGCTACCGGTGAATAGGATATTATGTCGAGTTCAATTAAATTATCTGCCAAACTGGCGGGATGGCTCCAGCCACCTTCGCGGTATGTACTGACATAAACTTGTCGATCATCAGCACCACAGCTCAGGGAAGGAATGTCTTGCGACCAGGCCACAACTGCCTCACCATTATTTGCCATTGCAACTGAATACATCTGAATAGCTGAAGTTGATCTCACTGGTTGGCCTGGGATACTAATGTGATCTGACTTACTCATTGGATTTGTCCAACTTCCATTACGGTATTCACTTATAAAGAGTTGTTTACAAGGTGCAGGCCTGCTAGCATAAAATCCAGGAGGGACAACATCACAATCACTAGTATCATCATTTTGTCGCCATACGATAATGGCATTGTCATTATCGTCCATCGCCACTTCAGGATAACGCGCCCAATCAGTTACGATGCCAGGGTTAATATTGTCATCAATACTCACTGGGTGACTCCAAGCGCCATCACGATATTCGCTTTTAAATATAACGCCATCTTCATAATCTGTATAAGAAGTTGTACGTTGATCCCAAACAATAATTGAATTTCCATTATTGTCCATCGCAATTTTGACCGGAATCGGACATGTTATTCCAGGGCAGTTTGCCTGGCCAGGCGGATTGATGGCATCTGTTTCCAAATTAGAGGGATGGCTCCAGATACCATTTCGATATTCACTAAGATAAAGTCGATCGTGGTAATTACTGTCATCACTTTGCCAAACGATTAGTGCATTACCGTTATTGTCCATGGCAACACTTGGATTCCAAATAGAGTTGGGGATATCATCGGTAATACTCTCAGGATGAATCCAGGCACCATTACGATATTCACTTTTGAATACACCGCCAGCATAATTCCGCCATACGATTATGGCATTTCCGCTACTGTCCATAGCAACTTTGGGCGTCAATGACACGTTATTTACATTTGGTGGATCGATAAAACTGTCCATGTCTGCGGGGTGTGTCCAAGAGCCGTTACGGTATTCACTCATGAATATACGACTGCATTGAAACGTCACATTGTGACAAAGCGATGCCCAAGCAGTGTTCATCTTCCAGACAACGATCGCATCCCCATTGTCGCCGATGGCAACTTGTACACCTGCTGCATTAAATCCGTCAGGGCTGATATTGTCTGAAAGGCTGGGTACCGGTGTCCAACTACCGTTTTCATATTGACTAATATAAACCTGCAAACATGCGTTACCACCAGATTCGCCGCAATCCGTACTGCCATCACTTGCTGTCCATGCAGCTATGGCCTGTCCATTATTATTCATGGCCATGACGGCATTGCCACCTGCATCTGTTACATTGATATAACTGTCAGCATCTGCTGGATGCTTCCATCCGGGTGGACTTATGCAGTCTATAAGTATATCTGTGACATTCGCTGCGGTAACAGTGCCGCTTTCATTTGTTACTGAGCACTCCTGACCATTGGGTTGGTTTTGAATTGTGATTATATAATCAGATCCATCTACAACGGTGGAATCAAATTTAAACTCACCATTGCTGCTAATTTTTTTACTCTCACCAATGCCATTTTCAATCGTCATGGACCCGATTAATCCACTCACGACTCCACCGACTGTGTAAATATTTTCACACGTAATATTCACATCAGTAATATCAGCGGTGGGGACAGTACCGCGATAATTCTCGATACTACACACCTGACCTTTTGGTTGCTTAGCAATTATCACATCAAAGGCCCAATTAGGTTCTTGTTTTGTTGCGAACACATAACTGCCATTCTTATTCAGAACGAGTGCTTCAACATAATTTTGAATCTCTAAAGTACCCACAAGGCCAGATACTTCACCACCTAAGGTGAAGATATTTCTCACACAATTAATTGTAACGTCAGTGATGTGGGCCCCTGATATTGTTCCCCCACCGTTACTAACCGTACACAACTGATCTAATGGTTGATCTTGTACAATGACTTCATAAACCCAGCCATTTTGCTGAAGCATTGAAAATTCAAAGTCGCCATTTTCAGTGACGGATAAGTCTTCCGTATTATTCAAATTCGCAACCAACGTACCGCCAGTCATTCCAGTGACAGAGCCACTGACAGTATAAACATTTGACTCGCAGCTAATACTCACATCTGTGATATTACTTGTAGCAACCGTGCCCCCACCATTTGTGATACTACATATTTGATTTTCAGGATGATTAACCACAACAATCTCATAGACCCAACCCGGTTGTTGAAGCATGGCAAATTCGAAATCACCATTATTATTGATGGTGAAATTTTCTGTGTTGTTTAATTGCAATTCCAATGTCCCACCAGTCATACCAGAGACTGAACCACTCACTGTAAATGCGTTGTTCACACAGTTTATGCTCACGTCTGTAACATCACTTGTTTCTATGGTGCCCGCATCGTTGGTAATACTGCATAATTGGTTTTCAGGTTGATTGACGATGATGACTTCGTAGACCCATCCGGTTTCCTGCAGCATCGCAAATTCGAAACTGCCATTTGAATTGAGCGCCAAGTCTTCCGTATTATTTAATTGTATGTCTAATGTACCACTGCTTAATCCACTCAACGTTCCACTGACTGTATAATTACTTTCAATATCAGATATCTTGGGAAAACCAATAGCAAAAACGCTGAAACCATTTACGTCGGCGGTTAATGTATGTGTGGTTGTATCTAAGGTGCTTGGTAACGTATTCCACGTTCCGTTGGATAATTTATAAAGAGCAAGTTGAATTTCATCGACATTGCCCAATAAATCCGGATCATATTTAAAAACCATTTCCGCAGGTTCATTAAAAACAAGACCATTCGGGCCAAAATCCAATACAGACCCTGAGAGAAATTCATAATCCGTTGAGCTTTCATTGCTCTCTTGAACCGATATCGTTGTATCACTATTTAAAGCATCCGCTGGAATAGTCAAAGAAGCATTAATTTTGTTGTTATCAGGCGAAGACCAGGTAACTACGCCGCCAGAAGCTGTGATTGGAATTTCAATTTTCGATTGATTGTCGGGTTTGGTCTCACTGGTACCACCACCACATGAAATGACCGAGAATAAACAAATAATAGGTATTATTAATCTTACTAAATAGATAGCTTTATTGTGGATATTTATTCTAGACATGACTACTCCCCGATGCCGAAGTCTATCAAAATGCAGATTTATGTAATGCAAAAACCGACAAAAACACTAGGCTTATAAGTATAATTAAACCAGCATCCACCTTTTATTGTATACTCAGAATACATGTCTATCTATAAATAATGAAACAACTTTTATCAGAAATAATTATTTCATTTTTTTAATGATACCCGAGGATTTAGCTAATGTATTTGCTTGATACATGCCTCTTGAATATAGAAAAAATGTAATTCATGATCACAAGTATGAGAGCCATCGATAAAAATCTTGCCGTAATTACATTGGAATAAATCGACAGGAAAAAGAAGAAAGATCAAGTTAGAAAAAACGTAATCGATTGCAGGAATTCCAATTAAAATATTTGAATACACCTTAACGAACATCTGCGGCCATCTCTGCATTCGAAGTGCACATCAATTTTTTGTTTGCAGATAGTAAAAACTTAAAGCCAGTGCTTTCAATCAAATAACCAATTAAAACAGTCAGCTTATAAGAATTATCTAATATTAATTGTTGCTAATTTTCATTATGGGTCTACAATTGTTTTTAAGATATATAAAAACAGGGAGGCAGCAATGAACAGCAGTAATGTAAAAAATAAATCACTTTTCGGTTTAACGTTGATGTTAATTTTTTCAGCTCTAATTACCTCACCAGTCAGTGCGGCTGATGTGGATGCCGGAAAAGCCAAAGCAATGATTTGTGCTGGATGCCATGGTGCAAACGGTATCAGTGGTAGTCCAAATATTCCCAATCTTGCCGGGCAAAAAGCGGGTTATCTTGCTAAAGCACTACGTGATTTTAAATCAGGTGCTCGACAAAACGGTATGATGGCTTCTGTTGTCCCCATGATTCAAGAATCCGACATAAACAATATTGCAGCATATTATGAAAGTTTAAAATAAAAACTATTTATAATATTTTTTCAGTTGTGATTTGAGTTACCAACCGTTTTACTATGGTTTTAATTTTTATATGTGCCATCATCTTCTGATGAGGGAGTTTTAAATGAGCGATGAAGATAAATCTCCCGACGATCCTGAACGTCGGGATTTTCTGTTGAATTCAGCCACAGGTATTGTTGCTGGCGCAGGCATAGCAACAGCTTGCTGGCCATTTATTAGTAGCATGAATCCCAGCTCCGATGTCTTATCCAAGGCAACTGCCGAAGCAAGTTTGAAAGGTTTGCGTCCCGGCGAATCAAAAACCGTAGAATGGCAAGGCAAACCTGTCTTCATTGTAAGACGTACTGAAAAACAAATTGCAGCAATGGATGGGCTTGGTGAGGGTAAAGACCCTCAAGCCGATTCTGAACGTGCACAAAATCCCGACTGGTTAATCGTTGTTGGCCTTTGTACGCATTTAGGTTGTGTGCCCACACGCAAAAAGGATGGTTGGATGTGTCCATGCCATGGCAGTGCATACGACAATAGTGGGCGAATTTTGTATGGCCCAGCACCAACCAACCTCGAATTGCCACCTTATGAATTCGTTTCCGCCGACAAAATAATTATTGGAAAAGCTAAATCCTAACGGAGAATGGCATGAAAAAAGTTGTTAGTTGGATAGACCAAAGGTTTCCCTTAACCGCGTTTGTCAAACACGAGCTCACCGAATACCCGACCCCCCGTAATTTGAGCTACTGGTGGAATTTTGGCTCTCTCGCTGGCGTTGTGCTCGTTATTCAAATCATTACGGGCATTTTCCTAGCCATGCACTACAAAGCAGATGCAGGTATGGCGTTTGATTCTGTCGAACACATTATGCGGAATGTCAATTATGGCTGGTTAATTCGGTTCATGCATTCAACCGGCGCAACTGCGTTTTTCGCTGTGATCTTTATTCACATGGCTCGAACACTTTATTACGGATCCTATCGAGCACCAAGAGAGCTCATGTGGTGGACAGGGCAAATGCTTTTGTTATTGCTGATGGCGACCGCATTTATGGGGTATTTGTTGCCATGGGGACAAATGTCCTATTGGGGGGCGCAAGTTATTACCAGTCTTTTTGGCGCAGTCCCCTTTCTTGGAGATGAATTGGTTACCTGGTTGCGGGGGGATTTTACCGTCGGTGATGCAACTCTAACCCGTTTTTTTGCCTTACATTATTTGTTGCCATTTATTATTGTGGGGGCAGTATTAATTCACCTTGTCGCGTTACACCAAGTCAGGAGTAGTAATCCCTCGGGAATCAGCTTGGCCGACAAAGATAATATTCCCTTTCATCCCTATTTTACGGTTAAAGATTTATTTGGTCTGTGTGTCTTCCTGGTGGTGTACAGTTACTTTGTTTTTTACAACCCAAATTTATTTATTGAGGCGGATAATTACATCCCAGCCAATCCGTTACAAACACCTACCCATATCGTACCTGAGTGGTATTTCTTACCGTTCTATGCCATTTTGCGTGCAGTTCCTGACTTGCTGGGTGGTGTCATTGCCATGGCAATATCCGTAATGATATTTGCGGCGATGCCATATCTTGATCGATCAAAAATTCCCGGCGGTGCCCGATATCGCCCTTTCTACCGAATCATGTTTTACGTTTTTGTTTTTATTGTCATTGTGTTGGGTTATGTTGGAGCCAACCCACCAGAAGGGTATTTAGTTCCAATTGGACAGATTGCCACATTTTTATATTTTGGGCTTTTTGTTCTATTACCTTTCGGATCAAAATGGGAAGAAAAGTGGTTAAGAGAAAGGGGATTGCCTGCTGAAGTGGAAAACTTGATTCTTGAAGAAGAAAAACAAAAGCGTGAACGCGAACATAAAAAAGAAATGAGAATTAAGGGGTCGTCAAATAATGACTAAGATTTTTCCTTATTTCGGTCTATTGATATTATTTTTTTCGAATATTTGTCTCGCTTCTCAAGCGGCTATTCCGTTGCAAAATATAGAGATGTCGCAAGATCCAGCCAGTCTTAAACGTGGCGCCTTAGTTTATTACAATAGCTGCCGGTCGTGTCATAGCTTAAAATATATTAAGTTCCAAAATTTACAGGAAATAGGATTTACTGATTCTGAAATAAATGATTTAAGAGCTGATGAATTAAAAAATTCCCCAATACTGACCTCTATGAGCCCTAAAGCGAGTCATACCTTGTTCGGCATGTTGCCGCCCGATTTATCCATTATGGCTAAAGCGCGAAAACATGGCCCACAGTATATTTACACTTTAATGAACAGTTTTAAAGAGAAGGACGGAATATACAATAACGATTTATTTCCTGGAATTAAAATGCCTGATATTTTTGATGTCTCAACGACACGTGATGATGCGTCGAAACAAATCATTCAAAACAACATTAAGGATGTGACGGAATTTTTAAACTGGTCCGCTGATCCAAGAGCGAGTGAACGAAAAAGTTTAGGGAAATACGTAATAGCTTATTTAATTGTATTAAGTTTTATGTTTTATCTAGTAATGAAGCGTGTTTGGAGCCGTTTAGACAATTGATGATTACAGTATCATTACAAATTACTCAATTATTTCTCATCAGTTAATTTTCTCGATTCATAAATTTTAATTTGTCTTAGTTTTATTTTTTCACCTAGGTTTATACAGAATTTTAGATTACACTAAGTACTCAATCTGTATTTATTGAATCTTGTCATGAGTTAACGTCATAGGATGTGGAGATGAACATACCTAATAGATAATTGTACAAAAAGCATAAATGTTTGCATCCACAATCAGTAAATAATTTTCGTAATTTATATCACTGCTGACCCGTTAACATGAAAAGATAAGAGGCTTAAGTCATCGCAAGTGTTGCAATTTAAGTCCGACCAAACGCTGTAATACAGGGAGATTTAAGCTATGGAACATTGTAATGCTATCTTCGGAAAAATGCTAAGATTAATTCCAAGACATGAATTTGAAACATTGGAAAATCAACATCATTCGGGTCGTTCCTTCCGTGCCGCATCACGGTGGTCGTAGTTTGTGACCATGGCAATGGAGCAATTGAGTGGTCAGCATAACCTTAGAGAAATCATCGATGGCATAGCCGCACAAACACATCGACTCTATCATTTAGGTGGCGTAAAACTATCTCGTTCGAATCTTTCACGAATCAATGAGGATAAACCTTTTCAACTTTATGAGGTACTCTTTGGCAAGTTACTCAAGCGATGCTAAAGTCATGCACCTAATCACAATTTTCGGTTTCATAACAAACTCTACTCATTATGGTAATTTTGTTATTAGCTGTGAGCATGATTAAACGAAAAAAACTACAGAGAGAGCGTATTAAACGCCATCATTCTGAGAATAGCGATAGCCCAATAATTGAAAGTAAATCTGGAACATAAATAAAATGATCAATTTAGTTAATTATTTCACACCCTTAAATTCAAAAAAGGTTTGTTACTTCATATTTATGCTTCTAATGCTAATTTCCATGCCTACCCATTCGGGTGACATAAGCAAGGGTAAAGTCAAATCTGAACTTTGCGCTGGTTGCCATGGAGTCAAAGGCATAAGTTCTAGCTCAATTATCCCTAACCTGGCAGGTCAAAAACAAGGATATCTAGTTAGCTCATTAAAATCGTTTAAAAACGGCAGTAGGAAAAACAGTATTATGGCCTCAGTTGTTATCAAAATAAGCGATGATGACATTGATGATCTATCTTCTTATTATTCAAGTTTATCGATGGCTGGCAATGAGAATTAAGTCGATACTCTTTGATCAGCTGTAACGAAAGTCGTCGAGAGATTAAATCAGCGGTATTTCAGAGTTGAATCCGCGTAGTTAATTTCTGTGAAAATTAATTTTCATAACATGCTGGGAAGATTGTGCTGATGTCCAGTCGAAGTTTTTTAACTAAAAACGGCCAATCCCAAATTTTTAGGCTTGGAAGAGATCAGACTTTGTAACACTGTCTGAATCAGTCTAAATATAGCCAACAGCAAAAAGAAGTCTTACTCCCTATTCTTTATTGCATCAAAACATATCCAATTTCTTTAAAATGGTCTGGCGAGAAAAACACTTGGCCCATTAGTAATTTCTAGTGAGTATATTCAATATCAATGAGTGAAAAGCTGAATTGGTTACCTACCCATGTGTTAATGCAGTCACAGACAAGCTGGCTGTTTATATTTACCATCAACGAGCTATGCAATTGAAGCATGGGTGTCATATTGGAATTTTTCTAATTTTCATTGTTCTGGGGATGGTGAAAAGGTAATTAACTGGTAGAAATTGGCTGTCATGAAAAAAGAAAATATTGTGCTTCTCGCATTGCCTGTATTCGCGTGCTCAATTTTGTTGTATTTGAGTGGCTCGGGTGATTTTGAATTTTTTACTGAAGAAGAGCCTGTTACTTTAAGCCAAAAAACCGAGGCAGTTAAGCGATATAATTCAAGCAAAGAGCAAGAATATGACAAGCAACTTGAATCCGGTTTTGATGAGTATCAAACCATATATCAGGAAGAGCATGCAGCGTTCAAAGCGCAAATAAATGACCAGTGGGGTGAATTTAAACCATCGTCAGACACGGAATGGGTAAGCTATGTAGATCAAGGCCATATACGACGATCAATCAATTATGAATCGGGAAAAGTGAGTGTGGAATTGCTAGTGACGGAGACAGAGTCACTTAATACAAGTGTAAAACGTCATTTGGAAAAAGAAGTGTTCTCATTGCTAAATACCACAGAAGCTGAAGCCTTTCGGGTGGATGAAGTGGCGCAAAAGGTTGAAGCGCGCTTACCGTCGAATTTTCGAATGATTAAGCGAGGGGTGCCAAGTGAAAAACGATTATTCAGTTTTGATGATTTGGTTTCTGTAAAATTTAACAATTCAGGATTTGTAAAGGTATCGGCAGATACCATTAATGCGGTGACAAATGATGTAAGGCCAGCGAAAGTGGATGGTAAAAAAATTATTCGCTCATCCTTTTCTATCAATAAGTCAACTTTGCAAAAAGCAATTCGTTATGCAGACGTCGTTCAAGCATCGTCTGAGAAGCAAGAAGTACCCGCAGCTTTAATATATGCCATTATGGAATCTGAAAGCAGTTTTAATCCCATGGCAAAATCTCACATTCCTGCCTATGGTTTAATGCAAATAGTCCCTCGAAGTGCTGGAAAGGATGCGACACGGCACCTGTATGGAAAAGCAAAAATATTAGCACCTTCCTATTTATATAGTACAGATAATAATATCAATGTTGGTTCTGCTTATTTACATGTGCTTTATTACAAATATCTGCGTAAGGTAAAGGACCCGCAAAGCCGCATTTACTGCGCAATTGCAGCTTACAACACGGGCACAACCAACGTGGCAAGAGCATTTATTAAGAAGAAGAATTTTAACAAAGCGGTGAAGCACATTAATCGAATGTCATCCAAAGAAGTTTATCAAACATTGGTTAAGCGATTGCCATATAAGGAAACTCGTAACTATGTGAAAAAAGTGTCTAAAAAAATGAAAAAATATTTAGAGGTTGATTCTATTGTGGGATCTGTTTATATCCGTAGTTAGATTAGTTCATGTTTAGGAATTGGGGTAGCAGTGTGAAATCATGGCCTTCGTTGGTCAGAAATGAAAGGTAAAACTAAATAAAAATCAGTTAGTACTGTATATAATTAAAATAGATTCACATCTATCTTCTCGTGAGAGAGTTGACGTTCGTTTTTATAATTTGAATGTGAGCAGTATTTTTAGCCTACAATTTGCTTGGGTGTCCACTAGATTTGATTTAAGATCTGAAAGTTAAAGATTCATCTTAAGTTGTAAAAGTGGGTGCGAAAGTAAAAAATATTCGTTTAGTCGAAGGTGATTATGATATTGATTGCAAAATTCAAGGCATTGGCGCTATGAAATTGAAATTTTTTAAAAAAGTTTAGCTGAGTGATTCGATAAATACCTTAACTGACTTTAACAAATATAATCAAATATAAACTTTATCCTGCAACACAACCATCTGTCGCTCACTCACCTTGGTTACGGCATGGTAACAATAAGCAAATGATCTAGTTCAAATGGTTCACCTCCATCAACGCTGAATGTAGCGCTGCCGATTCCTGATGGAACAGAAACGCCAAGAAAGCCAGCGGTTGTGTTTGCAGTGTTTCCCGTTTCTGTGATACTTGTCGATTCACCCGAATTCGACGTAACAGTTAATGTAATATTATCCGCGTTAAAACCATCGTCAAATACATATGCGCCAATGGCTTTCACTGGCTGTGTGAAAGTAAATGTTATGGGAGTTGCATGGGTTGGATTTGGAAGCAAGCTTCCCCCCTGAAAATAGGTGTTTGTATCCCAGCCACCAAAGAAAATCTTCGCTGGACTGGAGGAAACCTTTCCACCAAATAGTTGTGAGATAGACTCGCCACTAGTGTACGAATCAAAGTTTTCTTCTAAGATTCCATTACCAACCGCTTGCTCAAAAAGCGTGCGAGAATCAAAGGTGGTAATTGTCGCGTTCGCAACTCCACCATCCGTGACAGTCCAACCGAAAGTGTTTGTGAGTATATCTCTTGCGGCTTGTGAAGAAACGGAATATTGGCTATTTCCGCCACCAAATGCGACCCCGCTTTGTAAACTTTGCGTGCTCCACCCTGCAAGTAGAGCATCGTAGTTGGTTTGGGAAACGTTTGTTGCATTGAGCATGCGATGCATATTGGTAACGGATGAGACGTCCCAATCACTGAGATTCTGATTAAAAATGTAGGCTGAATTAAACATAAAAGACATATCGGTTACAGAAGAAACATTCCAGGAACTGATGTCCTGATTGAAAGCATGAGCAAAAGAAAACATGGATTGCATGTTAGTTACAGACGAGACATCCCAAGTACTAAGATCTCCATTAAAGACCTCCGCGGAATGAAACATATCATACATATTTGTCACGGACGAAACATCCCAGTTACTAAGGTTCTGATTAAAAGCAATGGCGCTATTAAACATAAGAGACATGTCTGTTACGGACGAGACATCCCATGCACTAATGTTCCCATTGAATACGCTGGCTTGACCAAACATCCAACGCATGTTTGTCACGGAGGAAACATCCCAGGAATTGAGATCCCCATTGAAAACGCTAGCTTGATTAAACATTAGCGACAGAGCTGTCACAGAAGAGACATCCCAAGTACTAATATTTCCATTGAAAGCACTGGCTGATTCAAACATATTAGACATGTCTGTCACAGATGAGACATTCCAAGTGTTGAGATCCTGATTGAAAGTACTGGCGGAATCAAACATCTCTGACATATTGTTCACTGACGAAACATCCCATGCACTAAGATTCCTGTTGAAGGCTCTCGCATAGCTAAACATACGATGCATGTCAGTCACGGCCGATACATCCCAATTGCCGATATCAGCATTGAAAGCTCTCGCGCTGTTAAACATCTGTGACATATTGGTTACGGCAGAAACATTCCAATTATTAAGATCGCCATTGAAATCACTAGCACGAGCAAACATGCTAGACATATCGGTCACGGACGAGACATCCCAGGTACCCAGGTCTTGATTGAAGATACTTGCATAATCAAACATTCGTGACATATCAGTCACGGACGAAACATCCCAGTTGCTAAGATCCTGATTAAAAGCGTTTGCTTGATAAAACATTGCAGACATATTGATAACAGACGAGACATCCCATGCATTAAGGCTTTGATCAAAAATTATGGCATTGCTAAACATCTCAGTCATATCTGTTACCGCAGAAACATTCCAGGAGCTGATATCCTGATTGAAAACATAGGCGAAAGAAAACATATAAGACATGTCGGTCACGGAAGAGACATCCCAGCTACTAAGGTCTTGGTTAAAAGCTGTAGCACCATTAAACATGCCAGACATATTAATTACTGATGAGACATCCCACAAACTGAGGTCTTGGTTGAAAGCACTGGCGTTGTCAAACATGTAAGACATGTCAGTTACGGATGAAACATCCCACGTGCTCAGATCTTGATTGAAAGCTCTGGCACCTTCAAACATCTCAGACATATCAGATACAAGCGTTAAATCAGGTATATCATTGGCATTGCCCAACAAATTCTCACATTTACGAAAAGCGCCATTCATTGATCGCCATTGTATAGATCCCCACTGTTCTATGGAGAGGAGTTTTTTTGCATCTGAGTTGAAAACACCAAAGAAAATTTGAGGGAAATTACCACTAATGGATACACTGTATGTACCGGCTGTGGCATAGGTATGTGTAATATTGCCTGTTATATTAGTATCGGATTCGCCATCCCCCCAATCGACCGTATAGCTATAACCATCACCTGAGGTACCAATTGTTATCTGGTTGTCATCGGAAACACCAGGATTATCTGTCTTCCAGGTAGTGACAAATGGAATGTTAAGAACGACTTCTACAGTTCTTGTTACTGTGTTGGAATTATTTGCCGCATCGGTGGCTGTGTAAGTAATGGTATAGGTATCAAGGGTGTTTATATCAACGGTGCCACTGATCTCAACATTGACGTTGCCATCCACATCGTCAATTGCTGTAGCTCCAGCCTCTGTATAATTAAAACCCTGCATATGTTTAATAGACGCAAAATCATTAAGGGTGATGACTGGTGGTGTGGTATCAACGTCTGGTGGTATAACAGCACCACCATCGGTAATGGTCCAACCAAAGGCATCGGTGAGTGTGTCTCTTGCTGTTTGAGAGGAAGCAGAGTATCGGCTGTTTCCAGCATAAAAGTTGACACCTTGTTGTAAAGATTGCGCGCTCCAGCCCAGAAGTAGTGCATCATAATTAGCTGTTGAAAGACTAATTCTGTCAAACATACTGTCCATTTGGCGAACTGAAGAAACATTCCAAGCACTCAGGTCCTGATTAAAGGATTCCGCCCAAGAAAACATATTACTCATGTCTTGCACAGACGAAACATGCCAAGTACTCAAATCCTGATTGAAGGCGCTAGCGACATGAAACATGTGTCTCATATTAGTTACCGCTGAGACATTCCAGTTACTCAGCTCTCGGTTAAAACTGATAGCACGACTAAACATTTCAGACATACTGGTTACAGAAGACACGTCCCAACTGCTTAAGTCCTGATTGAATGCACTCGCATTCTTAAACATCCCACTCATAGTGACAACCGAAGAAACATCCCAAGCACTCAGGTCCTGATTGAAAGAGCTGGCGTAAGAAAACAAACCATGCATCCCTTTAATGTTAGAAACATCCCAGGAGCTCAAATCTTGATTAAGGCTAGTGGCTCCAGTAAACATGTTACTCATATACGTTACACGTGATAAGTCCGGTGCGTCACTCGCATTAATAATAAGATTTTTGCAGCCCGAAAAAGCGTGGACCATTGTTGACCATTGATTAGTTCCCCACTGCTCTATCGAAAGTATCTTTTCATTATCACCATGAGATCCCATAGTAATAGAGGGATATTCGCCGCTTATCGATACTGTATAAATTCCCGCAACTGCATAAGTGTGTGTAATACTACTTGTTACATTTGTATCAGATTGGCCATCTCCCCAATCAACAGTGTAATCGTAAACGTTATTCAACACAGGGATTGATATTTGGTTGTCATCTGAAGCGCCTGGGTTATCAGTTTTCCAGGTAGTAATAAATGGTCTGCTTAGAATGACGATTACAGTTCTTGTGGCTGTACTGGTATTGTTTGCTGCATCAGTAGCGCTGTAGGTGAGGATATAAGTATCCACGGTACTTGTATCAACCGTACCACTGATCTCAACAAAGACACTGCCAATTTGGTCATCGACCGCGCTTGCACCTTCTTCGACATATACACCACCTTGGAAAACAGTTGTTGAAGTATCTCCGTTAAGAGTAATAACCGGTGGTGTGGCATCCACGACATAGATTGTTCTCGTAGTGGTACTGGAATTGTTTGCGGCGTCGGTGGCTGTATAACTGATCGTATAGGCATCCATGGTGTCCACATCAACCGTTCCACTGATTGCAACAGTAACATTACCATCCGTTTCATCCACCGCGCTTGCACCTTCTTCCGTATAAGCAATGCCTAGAGCGATGGTTATGGAATTTTCACCGTTGAGCGTGATAACCGGTGGAGTGATATCGACTTCGCTTGTAGGTGTAATGACGTAGGCTTGTGTGATCACAGCACCTGCATTACCTGCCGCATCTACGGGGAAGTATTTTAAGACCGTCGTTCCGGTGCCGATTGATAAGGGGTCTGAGTAAACTGTTGATGTGGTAGAAGGTTCAGACCCGTCAAGTGTGAAATAGACTTTCGCACAGCCGGATTCAGTTTCAGAGCAATTTAAAGTAACTATTTGCGCAGTAGTAAACGTGCCACCCTCGAGTGATGTCGTTGCTGTGGGTAGCGTATAATCTACTGGGTCAGGGTTTTCAATCAGCTCAATATCAAATGTAGCACTGAACGATGGTGCTATTTCAGGGATGACTTTAAGTTGGATATTTGTATTTGTCGGTAGATTTTGCGGTGGCGTATAAACGCCTTCACTTGTAATGGTGCCATATGCGTCGTCACCGCCTGCAATGTCATTGACGTACCATATAACCGATTTGTTTTGTAATCCTTCAAGGTTTACGTCAAATGTTGTCTGTTCGTTTGACCCTACTGTCACTGATATTTGTTGTGGTTTTTCTGATGGGTCGCCGGTTTGTACATTAAGCGCTAACTGTAATTGTGATTCTAACGATAAGGCAACTTTACGTGCTTCACCGGCTTGCATATTTTCAATGACTTGACTGCCAAAAAACAGTGTCTCTTCGCCATTTTTCGCCGTGCCTGATAAAATATACGTCTTATTCGTTAATACAGTAAACTCAATGGTTTGTTGTCCTCCCAGAGCATCGTATTCTGCTACCAAGTTTTCATTGTGTGTCGTTAAACGAAAAAGGATTTGTGTGAGTTCAGAGGGTAAAGATTCGTTGAGTGACTCAACGGTTCTGGCATAGTTAGGTTTGGTTTTACTACTCGCATACGGATTGTCAATAATAATTGTTGCTGTATTCTTTTCTTTAGGTAATTCAATACCACAGCCCTGGAGTATCCAGATGCACAAGAAGAGTGTTGAAAATTGGAGTATTTTATTTGTTATAGTCATATTTAATTACCGATCTAAAATTCCATGCGAAAACCAGCTGCCAACGTATATTCAACCTTGTTTCGTAATCGTCGAACGTTAGTATATTTGATAAAGGCCATGCGGCCCTGAGGTAACACCATCTGTAAATCTAATCCAACAATAAAATAGTTTGGGTCAGCTTGTGGTGTGCTAAATTGAAAGTTGGTATTGCTGCTATCACTCAGAAAGCGGGCTGCAATATTTTGTTGATCATCTTTGGTTTCATGAATCCACGTGGCACTTGCTTGAGGAATAAGTACGCCAAATGCAGTGGAAAAAACGCGAGAAAGGAAAATGTTTGCTGAGGTTGTGAGGCTGGTGATTTCTTGCGAATCGATTGCTAAGCTTAAATTACCCGCATCATTTTCAGAATAGGCCGAGATGTTTGTGGCACTGTAATGTAAACCGGCAGAAGCGACACTGCTAAAGCCAAATTTCAAGGGAATGTCATAACCGGTTCCGAGAGAAAAGCCTAATTGTTGACTGCTGGTATCACCCGTTGCCACTGATTGAATTTTTTGCTGACCGAGTGTTATATCAATTTGTCGCTTTAAACCCAGCTGTTGCAGGCTGTTGTTAATGATGCCTTCTAAATACCAGCGGTCATTAATGAAATGTGTGCTATAAAGCGTCAGGCCAAATTGATTTGCATCAAGTGAACTGCCGGCATCGGTTAAGTCAGCAGAAGTGTTGTAGTATTGTGTGGCTAAACCAATAAAAGTTCGATTTAGTAAGCGGTAGTCTATTCCAAGTAACAATCCTCGACTTGTGCTCTCATAGCCAACTTCGGTTTGCGATTCAATTTGTTCAGATGACACATTGTTGAGACTAATAAATCCACTCAAGCGCTGGGAAAAAAGACCGCCGGTATCATCACTGTTTTGCGCGTTAAAAACGGGGTAATGTGTTTTTCGTTTTTTCTTGATTGACGATTTAAATCCAAAGAGGGCGGTATTTTTTGCGCTTTTTCTAAGTGCCGATAATCGTGTGCCCACTCCTTGTGGCCGACCTAATGACGGTGTGCCTGTTGCGAGTGAATTGCTTGCGGTATTGGGTTTTGCTGATAATTCATCAGAAATGGCAGCAATTTCAGCGGGGGTTGCAGTTGTAATAAAGTTACACACCTGGCGTAAATTTGCTGAATCTTCGCCTGTTGTCGTGATTAAATCCGGACAGACAGAGTCTAAAACCACGCCAACAACTGCACTCGGTGTATTGGATGGGGCAGTGACCGTGACATTAAAGTCCAGCGATTCTGCGGCTAGCACGGATGTACAGAGAAAAAATGGCGTAAATAAGGCGCACGCTGCCGCAATAGGCAGTAATTTTTTATTCATTTGCATGTAATTATTTTTTAGTTTTCAATAGCTTGGTTATTTTTTCTGCTATTATACTGGATTATTTTCAAGCAAGGTATCAGTTTTTTGATTTAATTAACCACTTAGTCCTTGCGCCTCATCTTCCTGCAGGTGAAGTTAAACGATTCAATTTTTAATGGGTGTGATCTACCTTACAGTTGCTGCAGATCTTAAGAAATTTAAAACAGTTTAAATAGCATAGCGAATTAGTAAAGCATCAAAAAAACATCCAATTAAATGAAATCAATTTTGTACTCTGAGTTTATCTTCTATTATTCACTGACAATTTTTTCTTACTAAATAAAGTGTAATGGCTTGGATAGTCTCAAACATACTATTTATTTCAGCCAATCCTTTAGTATGTGAATCAGGTCATACTTCATTGGGATTATTATCTTTATCCTTGATTGCATAAACTGTCGTTTAAAAACAATAAAGGAGTTAGTAATATGAAACTTACACGCGGCCTTGCAAAGGCAATAGTTGATGTTGTAGCGCTAGATAAAGAAGCCCAAAGAAGAATTGATAGCGTTTTGGCATATGCGTTACCCGATGCGTTGGGTGGTGCAGGTGGAATACGCAATTTTGGTTTTGCATTAGTGGAGACGTATTTCGGTGATGGAAATCCAACTAAAGAACAGGATTCTCTTGTATGTTATGGTATTACAGAACATACATCCCAATTAATTAACACAGCGATAAAGAAATCCAAACAAGATTCTATGCTTAGGACCATTAAGAAAGCTTCATATGTTAATAGAGATTTATATGGAATGCCTCATCAAGCAACATTAGTATGTTTTCAAGATGACACGCAGGTAGTTTTTGATTGGCACGCGACGTTAAACTCAAAAAATCCACTGATATACCCTAGCTCTGATGATTTTACGAAAGGCACAAACTCTGTCAATTTTGATAGCTTTACGGGTTTTGATGAGAAAAATAAGAAATAGAAATTAATTCTAATAGGCTCAAATAAACTATTTTTTATGAGCTGTTGATTAAAAGGGATAAGGAACAAAATGACGGCGATTTTTAACCAACCAAGCAGTGTGGGTGAACAACAACTCGAAAACATAGAGCGGGAAGTTGATTGCACTGAAGAAGAGATCAAAATAGCGAAACGACATGGCATGGCCGCCTGGCATCTTGAAGGCCTCCGATTATATTGCTGGCAAGAGAATCGGATGTTAATACTGCGTTCATCTAAATACGAGAGCAGACGTTTCCACTTCTCTGGAGATCATAAAGCAAAGTCTGCGGAAGTTAAGGCACAAACCATGCGCGGCGAAGTGGTTTTTAATGGGCAACGTTATTTTAGTGATTATGACATGTTGTCATTATGGGATAGGGAAGGCAACAGTTACGAGCGTGTTGCTACCTGTCTGCCTAACATGGGTTTTAAAAAAATCGATGAAGTTATTAATAAGTTGAATATGTTTATTGGAAATCGAATTATGTTTCAACATGGTGCAAATGATGAGTATGTTGACGAAAAAGGATTGCCAAAGAATTCATTAAAAGACGACGAGACATTTATTGCCTTTGATGAGCGACGAAATATTATTGAGCTTATGTCTCTATCTGCGCTTAGAAATTTTTACAATCAGAGAAGTTTGGATCCTTGGATTTATTAGGTTTTTGAGGAGTTAACACTAACGCTGCATAAATTGTTGAGCCAGGACCACGTTTCTGCTTGTGTAGTTGTATTTCTAGCGCCGTACTTGATTTTTCTGGATTTCACAGACGACTGCATGGATGCAGGAGCTAGAACAATGTCTGGAACATTTGTCGAGAATGACTATGCTCAAACCATTAGAACCTGTGTGCGATGCTAGAAATACTTTTCTAAATGCACCTGATCTTAATAATTTATGCGGCGTTAGGGTTTATATCGACAAAATTATATTTGAAATTGCTAGGGAGTGTATAGTTTTCATTCTCGTCAATTGAGCCAACCAACTCATTTCCTCCCTCAATATCATTGATATACCACCTAACTGAAGTATTTTTTAGACTCATTGCTTCTGCCTGAAATTGAACTGTTTGCTCCGCTTTAGATGAAACTGATAATATTTATGGGTCTTCAGAAAAAACAATGGGTAAATAATTAGTCAAATAAGGAAAGTTGAATCACATTGAGCCTCGATGCATGATGGTAGTTGCGAAACAATCCATCACAAAAAAGAAGCCCAATGCGAATAA